>Ga0194132_10001053_pt1 | contig 55905 bp, 49 predicted proteins | sample TA2KigOf80mmetaG_FD_148612 | JGI IMG/M metagenome (GOLD analysis project Ga0194132, IMG submission 148612) | Freshwater microbial communities from Lake Tanganyika, Tanzania - TA2015054 Kigoma Offshore 80m | ecosystem: Environmental > Aquatic > Freshwater > Lake | place: Tanzania: Lake... | reverse complement strand
GCTGTCTTCACAACCAATACTTTGCCGAATTGAACGACGTCATCACCGCAATTACTCCGTGCCTTCGTGCATGGTCCCGTCCGAACACCACCTTGTCTCGCCTCTGCGGGATCGCTTAACATAGGCAATTACTTGTGACGTTGTGTTTAGAAGCATTAGACCCGAGCCAACGCACCTCCTCTCCCAGCCCTCTCCTCCCTTCGGGAAGAGAAGGAGAAGACTTCGTTGACCGACAGTTTTAATCGCGCCCGCCGCCCCGGGCCCCATTTCCCGACTTTACAAATCCATGACAAATCCTCCTGCCGGTTTCTCCAAAATCTGTTACAACTCGAAATGACCACGATGACGAAGGTGAGGCCCTCAAAACATCCGGCGAGCTTTTTCTCGCAAGGCAGCCTGATCTTGCTCCCGGTCCTCGTCCTGGCGGTCATCGGATTCTACGCGTTGCGCCAGGACCGGCGCATGATTGAAGCCGACGCCAAAGAACGCGCGCATCAACTCGCGACCCGCTGGCTCCAGGCGATCTCATTGGAATGGTCCGCCGCTGAAGCCAACTGGACCAATCGCCTCCAACTGCTTCATTCCATGTCCATTGAGCAAAGACCGCGCGCTTGCTTTTTCGAGATGGATGCGCAAGGGCGGCTCCTTTTTCCGCCAGCCTATCCGGCGGTGCCCGAGCCACAGCCGTTAGTAGCCCCCGCCGAATTGAATCCCGATCAAGCCCGGCTCTGGGACGCCGCGCGAATCGCTGATGTCCGCGCCGAACAAGCAGGCGACGTTGCGATCGCCTGGCGGCAATTCCTCGAGAGCCAGCCGCCGACACGTTTCACCGCAGCCGCGCGCTTCTCGCTGGCCTGCGTGTTCGCCCGGCGCGGAGAAATCGATTCTGCCGTCGAGAGTTTCCAAAGCATCTCCAGAGAAAGCCCCGCCGAATTATCCGAAGCCGGTCTTCCCTTCGAGCACCTGGCGTATCTGCGTTTGTTCCAACTCTGACAGGGCCGCGTCATCGCCAGAGAAATCCTCATGTCCAACGCCGTCTATCGTCCCTCCATCCTTGCACCGAAGTTACTGGAGTTTTCGGAACAGGCCACGGCGGTAGAGCCGCCGTCGATCCTTTCGCAGTCGCACTGCCGAACCATCTGGGCGCGCCATGAATGGACGCGAAAGATTTACGAGGAGGTGAAGAGACAATTCACCTGGCAGACCGGCCGCTCGATTCGAGTTCCGGCTGCGTTCGTCGTCTCCGCAGATAAACCGATCGGGGTCGTGCGCGTCGGCCATGCCGATGCCGACACGATCAAACTCGTGGCCGTGCCGTCCGGGGAGGCGCCGATGCAAACATGGATTCGCCACGATGCAGAAAGCGCGCGCAGCGATGTCTTCGGCGTCACCGTGTGCGTCGCTGGCCTGGACGTGTATGAAGAGGGCTATCCCGAAAAGCCCGTGCCACCTCCGGCGAAGACCGGCGAGACCGTCCGGGAGAAGAGCGAATGGCCGTTGCTTGCAGCGGCGACGAAGACGGACGAAGGCACCGAGGTGTTGAAGGTCCAGGTTCATCTCGCGAACAGCGCGCTTTTTTATGCGCGCCACCGGCAGCGAACTCTCTGGCTGGCGGCGATCATTGTGTCGGCCTCGGCGGCGGCGGTGCTGGGTTGGATCGCCACGCGCCGCGCCTTCCACAGGCACCAGCAACTGGTGGAGATGAAAACGAACTTCGTTTCGAGCGTCTCCCACGAATTGCGCGCGCCCATCGCGTCGGTGCGTCTGATGGCCGAGGGGCTGGAGAGCGGACGCATCAAGGACGAGGTGAAGCAGCGCGACTATTTCAAGTTCATCGTCCAGGAATGCCGCCGGCTCAGTTCGCTCATTGAAAACGTCCTGGACTTTTCCCGCATCGAACAGGGCCGCAAGCAATATGAATTCGAGCCGACTGACGTGACTGCGTTGATTCGGCAAACCGCGAAGCTGATGGAGCCTTACGCCGCCGAGCGCGAAGTCCGTCTCGAGGTGCGGATCGAGAACTCGTCGAGTGCGCGTCGTGTTTCAAGCGCCGGCCAAAGCGGTCGCTGCCTTCCCCCTCACCCTGACGCTCTTTCCGAGCCTGGTAGGGACGGATTCCACTCCGTCCCTGATTTTTTCGGCAAGCCGGAAGAGGATGTCAGGGACGCGGTGGAACGCGTCCTTACCTGACGCTTTTATGGCTTTGCGTCGCGCGTCACTTCCGCTCTACTTCCAATCCATGGAGGAGAACTCACCGTTGTATCGTGCTGTTGGCAGAAAAGCTCCGTCGCCGGGCGCGCACATCTTTCTCGGTCAGCCGAACATTTTCTTTCTCACTGTCAATGCGAAGGACCGAGTGCCGTGGGGCCTGTGACGCCAAAGTAACCAAATCCTAAATCACCTCTGTCGAGGCATCATTTTTCGATTAAGCTGGGACCCTATTTCCTTTTGCAATGCTTTCTGAACGGGGACAAGTGTTCCGAACGCATTCCATCCGATCAAGCCGAGCAGGCCAAGAGTGATGTCGCCAATTATCAGCGGTTTAAACACCTCGCCGATCAATTCATTGATATCACCGACCAGATCACCCGTTTGGAGAGTGGCTCTGCCGAGTCTAAAAAAAACTCCAAGCCTCGGAGGTCCGGCAAGAGCAATTCACCGAAACAACAGCCTTCCTGAACTTAATCAAGCAGCGGTGGAAGCGAGAGGGGGTAGGCAATCTTGAAGCGGTCGAACTGGGGCTGCGTGAAGCCCTCATGAAAGACGGTCGCCAATTGTTGGAAAATCTTCTCAAAGACGCTTCCCAGGAGTTGCCCCAGGCAGTCAGCCAACCCGGTGAAAAGCACCATCCCGATCGATCGAAATCCTTTGATTGTCTTTTTGGAACGGTCCAACTCAAGCGGGATTACTTCTATCGGCCCTTGGAAAATACCGGTCGCGTCCCCCTGGATGAAGCACTGGGGTTGATCGATGGGTCTTCACCCGGCTTGATTCGATTGGCCAGTCGAGCGGCAGCCCGTTCCGGCTACGAGGCCGCCAGCCAGGATTTGGCCGCTTATGCCGGCATCCGAATTGAGGGACGACAGATACAACGGATCGTCCAATACAGCGGCCCCCTCATCGCCCAAGAGCTCAAACAAGGCCGCTGCCACGTCGAACATCCTATGCCCATCATGTATGTGGAGGTCGATGGCACCGGCGTGCCGATGGTTCCACAAGAATTAGTGGGCCGCAAAGGCAAACAACCCGACGGCTCAGCCAAGACTCGCGAGGTCAAATTAGGATGCGTCTTTACCCAAACCGCGACGGATGAAGAAGGCAACCCGTTGCGCGATCCCGGATCGACGACCTACGTTGGAAGTTTCGAATCCTCCGACTCGTTCGGGTTAAAAGTCCGAGAAGAAGCCAGACGACGAGGAATTGGCAAAGCAGCAGGGATTGTTTTCCTGGGCGACGGAGCGGCATGGGTTTGGGAGGTGGCTCGTTTGAATTTTCCTACGGCCCTTTGCATCTTGGATTTTTACCACGCGCTGGAGCATCTCTTTGAACTCTGCCGGTCTCTTTACGCAGACGAAAAATGGATCGTTCGGATCCAGGAACAATGGATTGAGCGGATGGAGGAAGACGGTATTGAGGAGGTGATCGCCAGCGCGCGCCAGCGACTCCAGGATTTGCCCCCTGAGCTTCGGAACTCGGTGGAAAAGCAAATTGGATACTTTGAGACCAACAAAGATCGCATGCTTTACAAAACGTATCGAAGCAAAGGCTACTTCTATGGGTCCGGAGTCGTGGAAGCGGGCTGTAGAACGGTCGTGGGTCAGCGACTCAAACAATCAGGGATGTTGTGGAGCAGGCCAGGAGCTGAAAACGTCTTGGAACTTCGATGCGCTTTGCTCGGTAACCGTTGGGATGAATGTTGGGACCGCCTCCATCACAGCGATTATCTGAACATCCGGCCAGTCGCTTGTTAGGACTTGGTTACTTTGGCGTCATGCACCCAGTGTCGTGGATGAACCAGGCGAAAATGCAAAACTCGCTCGTCGCGGTCTGGCGCCAGGAAGCCACGGCCTGGCTCGTCGGCTACTACTTGCTCATGCCCGATCACTTGCACCTGTTCTGCGCGCCGCGCGATCTCCGATTCGGCATCGACGCGTGGATCAAGTTTTGGAAAGGGCAATTCAGCCGTCGCCATCTCAACGAGCCCTGGGAGTTTCAACGCCGCGGCTTTCATCATCGGCTCCGCGACGCTGAAGAGTACCACGAGCGGTGGACGTACGTGAGAGAAAATCCGTTGCGCAAGGGCTTGGTCCAACATCCGGACGAGTGGCCGTATCAAGGCATGGTTCACGAGTTGCGTTGGTAGGGACGCATTCCACTGCATTCCACTGCGTCCCTGATCAGACCTTGAGGCGGACTGCTTTCGGGGAAGTGACGGTGGGACGATGGGACAGCGAGAGGCATCGGGTTTTCCCAACGTCCGTCTCTTGGTTCAAACGGCACGCCAGGGATTAATCAGGGACGCGGTGGAACGCGTCCTTACCTTCTGCGTTGGGTAGGGACGCATTCCACTGCGTCCCCAATTAAACCTTGAGGTGGATTGCCGCCAGAGAAGTGACGATGGGATTACGGACGCCTCGGGTTTTCCCGTTGTCCGTCGCTCCGTTCAAGCAACGTCCCAAGGAATAGTCAGGGACGCGGTGGAACGCGTCCTTACCAGACTAATGGGATTGCCGGGCGCGGCTGACGCGGAGGCGGAGTTTTTCGAGTTCTTGTTGCACGGCGTGGTTGCGCGCCGCTTCCTCGTGGACCTTGGCCTGTCCTTCGTCCGCCATCTCCAGAGCCGCCGTCACGACTTCCCAGCCGGACTCGCGCCGATGAATCTCAAAGCCGTGCTCGATGAGCTTGCCGTTCTTCTTTTTTGTCCGCGCGACGGGCACGAACACCCACTCATTTCTTTCCAGCCGCTGCAGCGCTTCCATCTTGCCGTGAGGAATATTGACGGCCTGGGCGTGGTCGTCAGTGGCCTGAATCCAGGGCTGTTCGCCCATGGTCTGGCGGGTGTCGTTGAGCAAAGTTCGGAGTTGTTCCGCACTGATGATTGTGTGCATGGCGGCATTTAACCGACGGAAACCGCGAGCCGTCAATCGCGATTCTTTTCCAGCAATTCTCATTATGGACTGCTTCCCATGAAGGCAAACGTTTCCAGGGTAGGGCGAGTCCGTCCCGGCGAGCCGTTTCCGACGTAGTGGGAACACGTTGGAGGCGGCTCGCTGGGGACAGGCTCGCCCTACCGAAGTCAAACTGAGAATTGCCGGATTCTTTTCTCTTCCCGTGGCGGGCGCTTTCCTTATTGTCGGGGGCGCTGAACCAACCATGAGCAGCGCCGGATCCAGCTTTTACGTCACAGGCGGCACGTTGCAGCAGGACGCCCCGTGTTACGTGGAACGCCAGGCGGACCGCGACCTTTTCGACGGCTTGCTCAAAGGAGAGTTCTGTTACGTGCTGACCTCGCGCCAAATGGGGAAGTCCTCGCTGATGGTCCGAACCTCCAACAAACTTCGCGTCAAAGGCATCAATGTCGCGGCGTTGGACTTGACTGCGATCGGCCAGAACCTGACGCCCGAACAATGGTACGACGGCCTGGCGCTGCGGCTCGGACGCCAGTTGAAGCTCGAAGACGAGTTCGATGATTTTTGGAAGCGGAACGAACGCGTCAGCCCGGTCCAGCGGTTTTTCGCCGCCCTCCGCGATATCGCGATGGCGAAGCGGCCCGGACCGCTGGTCGTTTTCGTCGATGAGATCGATACCGTGCGGAGCCTGCCGTTTTCGACCGACGAGTTCTTCTCCGCCATTCGCGAATGTTACAACCGCCGGACCGAAGACCCGGAGTTCAACCGCCTGACCTTTTGTTTGCTGGGCGTGGCCACGCCGAGTGATTTGATTCGCGACACCCGGACCACGCCGTTCAACATCGGACGCCGGATCGAGTTGAACGATTTCACGGAGGGCGAAGCGGCGCCGCTGGCCAACGGCCTGGGGCGGGAACCGCGCATCGCGGCGAAGCTCCTGGAGCGCATTCTGTATTGGACCAACGGCCATCCTTACTTGACGCAACGGCTTTGCCAGGCGGTGGCGGACGACGCCGGCGTGACGAGTCCAGGCGGCGTGGACCGATTGTGTGAAGGGTTGTTTCTCTCGCACCGCGCGCGCGAACGGGATGACAATTTGTTGTTCGTCCGCGAACGCCTGCTGCGGAGCGAAACGGAGCTGGCGAGCTTGCTCAGCCTTTACGAAAAAGTCCGCGCCGCCAAACGCGTGCGCGACGAGGAGACCAACGTGTTCGCCGGCATCTTGCGTCTCTCCGGCATCGCGCGGGTCGTGAACGGCTATCTGGCGGTGCGGAACCGGATTTATGCGCAGGTGTTCGACCGGAAGTGGGTGGTGGCGAGCATGCCCAATCAGGAACTCCGGCGCCAGCGCGAGGCGTTTCGCAAAGGCATCTTGCGGGGCGTCGCGTTCGCCACGATTCTGGTGCTGGCAGGGACATTTTCGTTTCGCTGGGTGCGGCAGAGGATTGAGGATTTGCAGGCGCAACTGGCGATTCAGAATCTGGGCGCCGTGTACGCCGGGCTCAAGTCGTATGAGGATCACGCCGTCATCCGGGCGGACATCCACATGCAGGGCGCGCGCGTCGTCACGAGCGGCCTGGCCAGCATCGCTCTGGAAAAACCCAACAAAGTCAATCTGAGGTTCAAAAGGGAAATGGGGATTGGGGAGACGGATTTTCAGATTGTCTGCGATGGCGCGAAGCTTTTCGTGCATAACCCGCTCACGAAGGAGTATCTGGTGCGGGAGGCGCGCGCAACGATCCAGGAAGTTTTCGATGAAGTCGATCGAATCCCGTACCTCGATATCCCCGAACCGCTGTATCAGATGCTCGCCAGCGAGCGCCCGCAGCAAGCGTTCGCCGAGCAGACGCGGAACGCCCGGGTTGTCGGCCGCGAGGAGATTGGCGAGCGCAAAGCTTACGTTGTGCGCTGGGGGCGGGAAGATGCTTCCACCTCCTCGCCGGGCGACGTCCAGGGCGCCCAAACCAGTTCCAACGCCTCGACCCTTCCGTATTCGATTCGAGCCTGGATCGATCAAGAAAACGGCGTCGTGCGGCAATTTGTCCAGGATCTCTCCGGCGTGGTGAAGGACACGCTGATGCCGGATTTGGGCGGGAGCGGTTTCCGCCGAGTGTCCTTGAAAGGAATGCTCGTCACCACGACGCACACAGGCATCCGGCTCAATCCGGAATTTCGGCCGGGAACGTTCGCCTTCACGCCGCCTCCGGACGCCCGGCAGGTGCAGGCATTCGAATTGACCCGCAAGCTCGCGGGCCGTTCTGTCCCGGAGGAGAAACCGGCTCTCGACAAATCCAGACTGGCTCTCCTCATTGAGAAACGGCCGCCGCAAGCGCGCCCGGAACTGGTCGATTTGTCGAAGCACTACAACGCGCCGCTCACGGAAAGCTGGCATTCGAGCCGGGCGGGGAACAACCTCGCGCCTATGCCGCGCGGGCTGCAACAATTTGCCGGAACGGAATTCGATGTGCGCGGCATCGTTCAATTGGCGGGGCAAGCGGAAGATTTTTTGAAAAGCCTCTATCCCACCGCCGCCTCGAACATCTCCGTAAAGCGAAAGTGTCAGCGCCTGCACTTTCTGCACGGGACGGGATGGACGGTTGCGGACGGCACCCAGATCGGGAGTTACCGGGTCCACTACGCGAACGGAGATCAGCGGATCGTGCCGATCATCTACGGTTTCGACGTGAGGGATTGGTGGCCGCAAGCCGATGAACCGACGACCCCGAACGGATTGGCCGTCGCGTGGCAGGGCGCGAACGAAGCCACCCGGCCGCTCAATCGCGTCGTTCGCATCTACAAATCGGTTTGGGTGAATCCATTGCCGGAAGTTGAGATCGCCAGCCTCGATTTTGTTTCCGCGATGACGGATTCCGCGCCGTTCCTGATCGCGATCACCGACGAGTGAACCTTGTGCGTTCTTCGCTCATTTCGGTAGCTGGCGCACTCGTTTCATTCATGAACCAGGTAGGGCGAGTCCGTCCCCGGCGAGCCGATTGACCGATTTTGAACACATGTGATTCGGCTCGCTGGGGACAGGCTCGCCCTACCATCGTGTTTATGGGAAGTTCCCACCGCCTTCGAGCCGTGCACACGGCCCATGAACCTGAGACTGTGCGGACCGCAGCCTTCAGGCTGCTTCCGGTCCCGCGTTGGAGTTCGGCGATGAAGCGGCCTAAAGGCCACGCTCCGCGAGACGGTTCACGGGAAGCCCGTTCCGCAAGCGGCCCTTCTGTCTGAACGCGAGATCCAGGAGCGGTTCGAGGTTCCCGCGCGCCGACACCACGATCAGTTTCCTTCCATCCAGGACCGCGACACAAAACCGCACGTCCTGCCCGAAGTCTGTTTCATGCGACGAATAGATGGCCACGAGCTCGCGCCGGTTCACCACGCTCACCACGCGATCCCAGCCGCGCGCCGACATGGCTTTGTCCGCTGATCCCAGCATTTGGGCGTGCTGCAACGGTTTCTCACCGGGGCGCACGTGATATATCCCAACGTCCCCGCCGCGGACCGCGCTCAGAGCGGCCTGCACGTCCGCATCCAGTTCGAGCAGACCCAAGCCGGCTCGCGCAAGGTCCCAGGTCATCGCACCAATGCCGACCTCGATTTCCGCCTCGCATTCGGCGCCGACCGACTCGACCAGCCCATTTCGGAGCGCCACGGTTTCGCGGCTGACGTTGAAGCAGCCGGTTGATGCGAGGCAGAGAGTTGCAAGCGACACGGCCATTCCCCACGCTCGCATGGAGGCTTTGAGCCGTGGCAGTTTCAGTGGCTTAAGGTGAACGTCGAACATTGAACATCGCACGTTGAACGTTGAACGGTTCATGGAGAGCGCTCCGTGCCTATTGGATCCGCTTACGGCCTATGAAACCCGGTAGGGCGAGTCCGTCCCCGGCGAGCCGATTGACCGATTTTGAGCACGTGTGATTCGGCTCGCTGGGGACAGGCTCGCCCTACCATCGTGTTCATGGGAAGTTCCCACGGCCTTCGAGCCATGCACACGGCCCATGAACCCACCCCTTCCCCTCCCAGGCGGGGAGATCCGTCCGGCGTCGCAGCGACCAGTTCCCCTCCTGGGAGGGGCGAAGGGGTGGGTGAGTTCATGACAGGAGAGCGTTTGCCCATCAACTGATAAGGACGCGTTCCACCGCGTCCCTGAAATTGTTGGTTCGATTCGCCGAGTAAAGTCAGGGACCGAGTGGAATCGGTCCCTACCAGGTCTTCGAGGAACTCACTTCTTGCCCAGCTCGCGTCCGATCTTCTTGAGGGGATCAATGTTGAGCTTCTCGCCTACGACCGCGATCTTCTCCGGTTTGATGTCGCCGACGATGTTCACCAGAACCGCTTCCTTTCTGCCATCAAGGACAGTGACGACCAGGCCTTCGATGGTTTCTTCGCCGCGGGTCTTGAGAAAGACGCCAACGTCTTCGCCCTTCTTTTGCACGGCCACGATGCGTTCCCAGCCCTTGGTGTCGAGATCGTCACGGATCGATTAAATCCTCTTCTCGACATCCGCGCGGTTCTCCTCGGTCAGGCCGATGACGTTGACGCGGACGAGATGAAGGCCGCGAAGCAACTGCGCCACCTCCGGCTCGATTTTCTCCGCCAGGCGCGCGGCCATTGAGATGAGGTTGTTCTTGACGTGAACCTCGACGAATTCGCCCGAGGTGGGCGGGGCGAATTTTCCGAAATTAACGTATCCGGGTGGAGGGCTTTGCGCGGCGGCATTGAGGCTCAGGAGCACGGACAACGCGGCCAAACTGAGGAGGGATCGAGTCGGGTGTTTCATAGCATTCACAAGCGTTTCAGGTTTCTGTTCGGGGACCAGCGTCCCCGTCAGCCTGAAATACCCGGCTGCGCCCTGGATAGTTTCAGAAACTTGCTCGGAAGCGAGTCGTGCGCCGCGCGTGTCAGTTGGCGGCGGCGGCGGTTTGGCCGCCGGGACGCGGCTTCGGCTGGGCTTTCTCCCATTGTTCCTTGCTGACTTTCCGCGTCTCGTGAAGGAAAACGAAAGTGCCCTTCTTGTTGCCGACCACAATGTCCGGCAGCTTGTCTCCGTTGATATGTCCGGCCAGCACCTGCGTGCCGATGCCGGAGTTGTCGTCGATCTGATACGGCACGAAATCGATGCTCTTGTCTTTGCCTCGAACAAGCTTGAACCAGTAGAGAACCGCCGGCGCGTTGGGGTCCGGATCTCCGTGAGCGCCATGCGCCCAGAATCGTTTGCCGGTGACGATGTCCTTCAAACCGTCGCCGTCCATGTCGATCAGATCGATGGCGTGAGGCTGCGAGAACACCACGCCGTATTTGTTAGGCATGGGCGCTTTGTCCTTTTCGGTTTGCTTGTTGAGGATGATGTGTTCCCGGAAAGAAATCTCTCCGCTTTCCCGGACCTGCTCGTTCCAGACCAGGCCGTAGCCGTGCGCGGCAATGCACGTGATCACATCGTTCAAGCCGTCGCCGTTCACGTCATAAGCGTACATGTGCGCGCCGCCGGAGCCGAAGTTGTGTTTGTGGTGTTTCCAGACCGGGTCGCCGGCGAGCGACGCGGGTTGTTCCCACCAGCCGTCTTTTTCAAGCAGGTCCAGGCGCCCATCGCCATTGACGTCTCCGACTCCCATGCCGTGGGTGAACTTGTGGTACTTGTTGTTGGGGGAAATGGCGTGGAACGTCCAGGGTCTGGATGGTGCGCTCCAATCCGGTTCGGCATAGCCGTACGCGCCCTTGGAACTGCAAACGATTTCCGGTTTGCCGTCGCCGGTGATGTCCGTGAACGTCGGCGACTCGTTGTCCGTGACGTCCAGCACGATGTGTCGTTGCCAGTGTCCGTCGCGCCCCTGGGGGTTTTCGTACCAGGCGGAGACATCGCCCGGAAAGCCGAGGATCAAAATGTCCGTCCAGCCGTCTTTGTTGAAATCGTCCGTGAAGGCGAAAAAGTTGTCCGCGTAAGCGTTGTTGGCGCCGAGCGCGCCCTCGAAACCTTCGATCGCTTCCTCTTTGCCGTCGGCGGACTTCTTCTTGAAGGGCGCGGTCCCGGCTGGTGATTTGCGCGTGGTCGGCGCGTATTCGTGGCGCTTCTGAAAACCGGGGCCTTCGTACCAATACGGTCCGGAGACAATGTCGTTGACGCGATCGTGGTTGAAATCCCCAAAGCTGGCGCCTTCGGACCAGAATTTGTCAGTCAGTTGGATTTTCTTGAATGAATGGAGAACGTAATCGCCGGCCGCCGCAAGGGAAGCGCCCGACAAAGTCAAAGCCAAGGCAAGGGGAAGTTTCATAGTGGCCTATCTCTCGCAGTTCTCCGACACCCGGTCAAGCGGGATGGTGGGGGATGGTAGGGCTGGCAGTGCATCCACGAGTTGTCGCCGTCCACGTAGCGCAGAGTTGCACTCTGCCGTATCGCAGATTTGGAATCTGCGGCACGCCGGCCAATCCGGTGCGGTCGGGTGAGTTTGTCGCGCAGCCGACTGCAAGTCGGCGATACGGCAGATTGAAAATCTGCGCTGCGCTTCACCGCCAACTTGCGGATGCACCGGTAGCGCTGTGTTTGTGGCTGTGCTGAGTGCGGGAGTGCGGTTTAGCCGTATCCATTCAGCTCAACCACGAATGAACACGAATCAACACGAATTCGGACGAAGATGAAGTGGCGATGAAACGAGGCAGCGTCGAGTCACGAAAAAGGAGACCCTTGACGTGGACCTCGAGAAAGCGCCGGAACCCGGTTATTCGTGGTTATTCGTGGTTCCTGACTGGATTGTTACGGCTTAAGGTTGACTCGAACTACTGACGAAGGCCAAAATCAGGCTGCTATGAGCACCACCCATTCTCTTTCCAATCGGTTGCCAGCCGTTTCAATCGCCTTCGCGCTAAGCGCGCTTGTGCTGGTCCCAATGAGCCAGGCCCAAGCTCAACGCTCGGAAGCGTCTCTTCCAAAATTGCGCGAAGCTCTAACTTTCCATGCCTCCTTCGACACCGGCGTCGATGCCGATTTCGCAGCCGGAGACCGCCAGCTTTACTGGGCGCCCTCGATGAAACATCCCCGCACGGGCAAACCGGGCTTGCCGGAAACCGGCGTCGTGACGCACGAAAAAGGAAAGGGCCGCTTTGGCGACGCGCTCCGGTTTCACAAGAAAGCGCCGGAGATTGTGTTTTACCAAGGCGAGAAGAACATCGCTTACCGGACGCGCGACTGGAGCGGCACGGTCTCGCTCTGGCTCAAGACCGACCCGCAAAACGACCTGGCGCCGAGTTTTTGCGATCCGATTCAGATCACGCCGCGCGAATGGAACGATGCGGCGTTCTTCGTCGAGTTTGAGAAGAGAACCAACTCGATTCCATTCCGCCTGGGAGCTTATGCCGACTTCAAAATCTGGAACCCGGAGAATCGCGAATGGGGCAAGATTCCGTTCGAAGAAAAACCGCTCGTCCATATTCATCAGCCGCCGTTCCAGGGCGATCAATGGACCCACGTCGCGTTCGCCTTCGAGAATTTCAACACCGGCCAGAAAGACGGCGTGGCGAAGCTTTACTTGAAAGGCAAACTTTACGGAATGCTGAGTCCGCGCGAGCAAACGTTCACCTGGGACCCATCGAAGGCTTTGATCATGCTCGGGCTGAGTTACGTCGGGTTTTACGATGAGGTGGCGATCTTCAACCGCGCCCTGACCGACGCCGAAATTCAGTCGCTTTACGGACTGAGAGAGGGCGTGCGTGCGTTGCGGTGAGAAGTCGCTGGTGCGTCGCGAGTTTTTGAAATGACTTTACTCCGGCATCGGGCCGTGGGGATGGGAATGGAAAAGGCTGTGCGGTTTTTCCAAACCGTGCGCGAGCATGAGCGGTTCGTCTCCCAGAATCTGTTCCGTCTCGCCGCTCGCGACCACGCGTCCGCCGTCGAGCACAAACACCCGGCGGCAGAGCGCGAGGATCATTTCCAGATCGTGGCTGGCGATGAGTTTCGTGGCGGACAAGGAGCGGCACAGGTCGATGAATTCCCGGCGCCCGCGCGGATCAAACCCGGCGGTCGGCTCGTCAAACAGCAACACGTCCGGCTGGCACGCGAGCACTCCCGCCAGACACGCGCGTTTTTTTTCGCCCAGACTGAGGTGTTGCGGGATGCGCTTTTGAAATCCGTGAAGCTGCACTGCGGCCAGGGCCTTGGTCACGCGGTCACTTAGTTCGCTGTCGGTCAAACCCAGTTGCCGCGGTCCAAACGCCACATCCTCCTCCACCGTCGCCGAGAACAACTGGTCGTCCGGATCTTGGAAAACCAGCCCCACGCGCCGCCGGATATCGGACAGCGTCGCCTCCGCCACCCCCTGCCCGTCGATCGCGACTGATCCGCCTTGCCCGGGCAATCCGAGCAAGCCGTTCAAATGGAGCAACAGCGTGGATTTGCCCGCGCCGTTCGGGCCCACCAGTCCAACGGTTTCGCCGTGCTGAACGCGCAAGCTCACGTCGCGCAAAGCCACGCGCCCGTCGGGGTAGGCAAATGTCAAGCGTTCAACCGAGATCATTTTAAACCTCAGGTCGCGCGATACCCTCGCGCGAGCATGGCGTGGTGGATGCGCTCGGCGCGTTCATACGCGCGGATGAAAAGGCAGCCCAATGATTGCGCGAGCAGTTTGAACCGGGCGCGCCGTCCCAGGCGAAAGGTCCTGGCCTCGCGCGCCAGGTGCATCTTCCGCCATTCGAGGGAAAGAACAGAGGCATACCGCACCAGGAATGCGAACACCTCCACCCAGATCGCGGGGAAATGAAGCCGCCGCAAACCGCGCGTCAGTTCAATCATCGACGTCGTTTGCGTGAGCAGAAAGAGAATCCAAACGCTCAAAAACGATTTCAGCACGAGATTGCCCATGCGCAAGGGCCATTCTGGCTGGCCCAGAAGTCCGGCCGCGGTCAAGCCCAGGAACGGCCACAGCAGCCGCGTCCGCCGCAACAGCAAGCCCAAGGAAATTCCCAACCCCCGCGTCGCCAGCGCCAGGACCACCGCGGAAGGCAATTGCCAGATCCAAAGGTGTATCGGGAGCAGGGCGACGCACGAAACCCAGACGAAGGCCGTCACGATTCGGGCCGAAGGACTGCATGCGTTGAATCGAGCGTGCACAGCGTACGTGTTTAGCGTTCGATAAATCCCAAGGCGCGGGTTCGAAGTCCGCTTCCTTTCCCCTCACCCTGGCCCTCTCCCCCCTGGCGGACCGACGCCGGGAGTCGGTTCCCCCTCTCCCCAAGGGAGAGGGCCTGGGTGAGGGGAAAGGAAGCGGAAATTTCACCACGATTCCAGAATTGTCCGAAGCGCGAAACATGTAACTGCGCACCCGGCGCAACTTGACTTTCATTCCGCATGCGATTCGGAGCGCGGACGGCGCAGCCAGCGCGCCAGACCCAGGATCAGAACGAACGTCAGCGCGGTGCCGCATCCCACTGCCAGCGAAACCGCGAGCCATTCAGGAGCGCTTCCCGGCAGCGTGTAATCGGCCAGCGGCGCCGGCCAGAAAGCCGCCGCTCGATCCTGGAAATTCAGACGCGCGGCGACGGCTTCCAGCGCATCGGGCAAAGTCGATGCAAACGGCGCCGCCAGCAACGCGATTCCCAGCGCGAACGCCAGACCGCACAGGACGTGCGCCCAATTCAGAGGTTCCGGCGCGGCCGCGCGCGCGGCGGCCTGGTGCGGGCGCAAGATCAAATCAGGCCGCACCCGAGCGAGAAAGGAAATCATTGCCGCCGTGATCGCGGCTTCGCCCAGGCCAATCACCGCGTGAGCAACCAGCAGCGGGGGCAGAATCACCGGCAATTTCACGGTACCCGCTCCCGCCAACTCAATCGCGCACGCGACCGCCGCGCAGAGAGCGGAAAACCAACTTGCAATTGCCGCCGGCAAAACCAGCCCTCGAGCGCTGCGGACCCATCGCGCCAGGAATTGGAAAACGAAGTAGCCCGTTCCCACGCCGACCAAACCCAAGTTCAGGAAGTTGGCCCCGAACGTGGTGATTCCTCCGTCTTGAAACAGAACGCATTGAACCAACAGAACTGTCGCCACGACGAGCGCCGCGCCGCTTGGGCCCAGCACGATCGCCGCCAGCGTGCTGCCCAGGAGGTGGCCCGATATGCCGCTGCCGATTGGGAAGTTCACGGTTTGGCCCGCGAACAGAAACGCGGACATCACGCCGAGCAGAGGAACTGTTTTGTCCGAGCCGCTCGCGCGGATTCGGCGCATCGCCAGAGTCAGCCCGGCGCCGGCCGCGCAATAGCTCCCCAGGCAGGTCTTCAGATCAAGAAATCCGTCCGGTATATGCACCGGTGAATTTTCGGTCGGCCCGTGAATTTTGGCAAGACAGAGGAAGGGCGTTTAAGGCGGTCGGCTTGACCAAGGTCAAAGCGAAGTCATCCTTCCCATCACGACCCCTGAACCGGGTAGGGCGAGTCCGTCCCGGCGAGCCGCTCAACGTGCTTGGAACACGTCCAACTCGGCTCGCCGGGGACAGGCTCTATTCTATGATGGCGCTCAGCACGATCGAAGGAAAGGGCAAAGGCCGTGCCAGGCGATGAGCCAAGCGCTCCCGACGTCAGGCGTGTTCTGAGCCTGGCGGCATGAACCTTTTTAACCTCGTTCAGGACAACAAGTTTTCCGGGGACCGGTGGACTACTGCCTTTGAGTTGAGTTGATGCGAGATACGGAGCGTGTCCGCGCCTGGGATTCACCTGTGCCACATCTGGGAAGCCGAGTGTTCCCTGGGAACAATGGATAAAGTCGCACGGTTCGGAGAGGAAGGAGCTTCCCATAAACCGTCTGTTCGGACCGCGGCCTTTAGGCCGCTTCAACGCTCGACTGCGGAGAGTGCGCTAAAGCAGCCTAAAGGCTGCGGTCCGCACGGTCTTCGGCTCATGCGCCGTGGGCACGGCTTCTTGGCCAAGGCGGCTTCCCATGAACGCTGCCCCCTCACCTGTTCCCTCCCACGAACGCTCGACAGTCGGCGTGGAGTGAAGGCACGATGCTCACACGTCAGCCATGCGAAGACGAACTCGTGTTGTCATCCTGCTCCTGGCCGTCGGCTTCGCCCTGGCCATCGGTTTCTTGATGCAGTTCAAGTTCGAGGCTGCGAGCCTGGAGGCTCTTTTGCAGAGAAGCGGCTTGGCGGCGCCGATTGTCTTCTCCTTGCTTATGATCCTCGGCATTCTCGTTTCGCCGATTCCGACTTCACCGCTGACGATTCTTTCGCCGAAGCTGTTTGGGATTTGGGGCGGCCTCCTAATCACGCTCATCAGTGCGACCGTCGGCGCGGCGCTGGCTTTTTTGATTGCGCGCAAGCTGGGAGACGGTTTCTTCACGCGCTTTCCGAAATATCACCGGTTCCAAAACCTGGTGCCCCGCGACGTGACGGCGTTCGCGATCTTCCTGCTGCGCCTTCCGCCCAGCCCGACGTTTGACCTGGTGAGCTATCTTGCGGGACTGACAAATATTTCGATCGGGCAATTCCTCCTGGCGACCTTCCTGGGCATGATCCCGGTCACGGCGACGCTTTGCTTCCTGGGCAGTGTCACGCCGACGGCCTGGCTGTGGCCGGGCCTTGTCGGGCTTATACTCTTCTCGCTCGTAAGACTTACAAGAACCAGACGAATAGGCCCGCCAAAGCTCGCCCAAATGGAACAGGAGTGCGCAGAGCAAACGAAGAACAACGAGAGGCAAAGCAATGGCTCTTAACGCTCCGTTTGCTCCTGGGATTGCTGCCTTTTCTTCGAAGATCGTTGCCAAACAGCACAGGCTTAATTAATTAATTATATTACTAAGCCGACCATGAAATCAATCGCGCCACTTGGCATTCGTTGTCTCGTCCTGCTTTTCATCCTGTCAGGATGGCTTTGCGTCTATTCAACTCAGGCCGCGCCTTCGCAAGACCCGCTCCAAGGCCACCTCATCAAAAAACCCGGCTTGTTCAAATCACTGACCGAGCCGCCCTGCTCCTATTGCTCCACCGAAAACCGCAAGGGATTTGTCGATGGCATCGACCGCGTGCTCGCCTGGATCCGCGCGGCGCATAACGGCGGCGCCATCCCGCTGCGTCATTTCCTCTCCGGCCCGCGTGTGATCAATGACACCTACGGTTTGTTTTTCTTCGACGCCGACGGCGGCTACGTGAGCGCATTCAAGAAGGATTACGGTTACGAATTCTACGGCTGGCTCAACGGCGTCATGATTGTCAAAGGCCCGGACGGCACGCTTTGGTCGGCGCTCAGCGGCGTCGCTCTCGACGGGCCGAAGAAAGGGCAGCGGCTTGAGCGCATCCCCAACTTCATGACGGAATGGGGCTACTGGCTCATGCTGCATCCCGAGTCCACGGCGTACAATCTTTACGACGGAAAAAAATATTTCGTCACCGATCTACCCCAGGAATTGAGCCGCGAAGCCAAGGAATCGATGGGCCAGGGCGATTCCCGTTTGCAGCCGCTCGCGCCCGTGCTCGGCGTCGAGCTGGGTGGCAAGAGCAAGGCCTTTCCCTTGAATCCAAACCAGGAACGGGCTTGTTACACCGACGAATTCGGTGGAACCGCATTTGCGGTGTTCTGGTATAAACCGACCCAAAGCGCCGTGGCGTTCAAGAGCCATCTGGATGGACGGAAACTCACCTTTTATGCGGACGACATTTCGCCGGAAACCGCTCCATTCAAAGACAAGGAAACCGGAACACGCTGGACGCTGGCCGGTCGCGCTGTGGACGGGCCGCTCAAAGGCAAAGAACTGGAGTGGGTCCCCGGCGTTCAGTGCCGCTGGTACGCCTGGGCCGCGACTTATCCAGAGACTGAAGTGTTCCGCACCATTACCCAATAAACCACGGCGCAGCCCGACTCGGTGTTCCTTCCGGACAGGCGGTTGAGCAAAAGGCAACGAAGAAAACAAAGTTGAGGGTTGGGAGCGGAGCTCTCCTGCAATGGAGCAGGGACGGAGTCCGAGTCTTCGTTTCCTTTTGTGGAATCTGGAGGTTTGCGACTAGAAAAAACTGGCGAGAGCTACTCCCAAAAGCGTCAGCAGCGCCGCCAATTCCAACGCGGAAACACCAAAAGCCGTCCACGCCAGTTTCCGATCCGGCGCCCGGCGACGCGCGCGCGCGGAATAACCGAACGCCAACGGCACGCCCGCCATCGTGACGCTTGGACCAAGCGCCGAAAGCGGGTGTCCTCAGCAAAAGACGAACCCCAGTCCAACGCCAAGCAGGGGCAGCGCGCACAACCCCAAAGCCAGCTTGCCCGACAAGACGCCGGTCGCCCGGCCCAGCAGGAGCGCCCCAAGTCCGCCCACCAGGAGGCTCACGAAAAAAATCATCCCGCTCATATTCGTCCTTTCTATATCTCAAAATCCGAAATCCGAATATCGAAATCCGAAACAAATCCGAACGTCCGAATACCAAATACCAAAGGGTTCGACACCGCATCGCCTCCTTTGTTTCGGTAGTCTTGCGTTTTCGCTTCGGATTTTCCCTATTTCTGCCTCAACACGCGCTTATCCCCATCCCGCCGCGTGACGCCTTCCTTGTCGAGCCGTTCCAGCAGCGGCACCACGATGCGGCGGCTGGCGCCAATCGCCTGGCGCAACTCGCTCACGGTCGCGCTTCCTTGGGCTTGGAGGAATTGCCTCACGGTCTGCGTCGCGCGCGCATAAGCGTCGGCCAGCAGCACAACTTCATCGCCGACTTCCACCGCTTCGCCGGTCTCGATCAGAAAGCGCAAGGCTTGCTGGGAAGTGGCCTCCGGCGCGAGTTCCTTCCGCGAAGGCGGCTCAAGGGGCTTCGCGGACAAAGTTGTGCGGAGCCGGCCGCCTGCGGCTTGAAGCTGCGGCGGCAACGCCGGCCGATGCGTCCCGCGGCGAATAGCCGTGCCGGCCTGCGTGAAGCCGTTCTTGCCCAGGTCAGCCACGAGCACATCGAAAAGCTCGGCCGACGGCAATGAAGCTTCCACCGTCCGGCGGAGTTCGCTCAGCGGAAGACCGAGGTGCTGCGGATGGCTTTTATGGTGTGCCTCGATCGCCTGTGCGGCCTGGGTTCGCAACGTTTGCCACCAACCCGCATCCGCCAGCGATTCCCCGGCAGCAATCGCTTTCCCGTGCTGGAGAAGTTGCGCTGTCGCGTCGGCGATTTCGGACGCGCTGAACCTCGATTTGGTTAGCAACGACCCGCGACGCACCGCTCCGTCGCGGGCGAGTTGGGATGCTGCATAGGCTGGCGGCTGATCGCTTCCGCTCGCCCGCGCCTCCAACAACTTGCGTTGCGCTTCGCTGCGAAATCGCTTGCGGCTCGCCTCGGCATCCAGGATTACGCCGCCGGCCAGCGTCCATTGTTCCGACCAATCACGGACGATGAAGCGGTCGCCGGCCAGCGCAAAGAGCGGTGACTCGCAACGAAACTGGGCCAGCGCGCTCTCACCGGCCTCCAGCGCGCCGCGCGTGTGCAGCGAAACCCGCGCCGCCACATTGCCGCTCCCGTGGTGGACGCGCACGAGAGTCCCGTCCTTCAAAGGTCGCGCTCCGCCTGACTTGCTCTCGCGCAGACGCGGCGATTTGGTCAGGAGCACGTCGAGTGTGTCGGAAGCCGCGCCCAGCTCGGAGAGCGTCACGACGTCGCCGCGCTGAATGCCTTCGCTTTCCTGTTCCGAGTGCCGCGCGATATCCGGAAGATTCAGCGCCGTGCGCGTGCCCGGTCCGGCGGATTCGACTTCGCGATTGTGCGACTGCAAACTCCGGATTCGGCTCGCCTTCCCCGCCGGTTGAATCACCACGGCCTGACCTCGCTTCAGAATTCCTCCAATCAGCGTGCCCGTGACCACGGTGCCAATGCCGTGGAGGACGAAGACGCGATCGACGGGCAAGCGCGGCTTGGCGATGTCTCGCGGGGCGGGTGTCTCGGACAACACCTGCGTCAACGCCAGTTTCAGTTCCTCCAGACCGGTCCCTTTGATGACAGACGTGGGAACAATCGGGGCTTGGGCAAATGGAGTTCCCTCAAGCTTCGCGCGCACTTGCGCGACGGCGTCGGCCAAGTGCGCTTCAGTTTCGGCCAGGTCGCTCTTGGTCAGCGCCACGACGGCGCGCGAAACGCCGAGGTAAGTTAGAATCTGGAGGTGTTCCTCCGTTTGCGGCATCCACCCGTCGTCCGCCGCGACGATAAACAGCGCCAGATCGATCGAGCCGACGCCTGCGACCATGTTCTTGACGAAATCTTCGTGGCCGGGGACATCGACGATGCCGAGATGAAAAGTTGAGGGCTGAGGGCTGAGAGTTGAGAGTTCCAAAAAGGCGAAACCGAGGTCAATGGTGATGCCACGGGCTTTTTCTTCAGGCAGGCGGTCGGGATCCGTGCCGGTCAGCGCTTTGACGAGCGCGCTTTTGCCGTGATCGACGTGCCCGGCGGTCGCCAGGATGTAGTGCAGCGTGGACATGCCGGGAAAGATACTGGAAGGGAAACTCGTGGCAAAGGTTTCATGCCGCCGACTTCACATGGAAACCGATCTCTCGCCGGGTTTGAGCGGGTGGAGTGATCAACTGTTTGATCGCGTTGAAAATCCGTTGAATGGCTTCATCGTGAGAGGCGAACTTCTTTTCCAATGCGGCCAACTGGCGAGCCAATTCAGCGTGCGAGGCCAGGTAGCCGCGCAACCGGACGAAAGCGCGCATGATTTCGACATTCACTCGGACAGCGCGCTGGCTGCGGAGAACGCTGCTCAGCATGGCGATACCCTCCTGAGTGAAAGCGTACGGCCGATAGCGGGTGTTGCGTTTGGAAGCGGTTCCAGATTGGAACCGGAGAATTCCCGAAGGACTCAACGATGCGGTTCCAAATTGGAACCGCATACTTTGCACTTCCCGGGAGCTGAGCTGGAACATGAAGTCCGGCGGAAAGCGCTCGCGATTGCGTTTGACCGCCTTGTTGAGGGCTTTGGTTTCGACGCCGTACAGCTTCGCGAGGTCCGCATCGAGCATGATTTTGCAGCCCCGCAATAAATGGGTGCGGCTTTCGATACCTGCCACCGGGATCAGTCGGCTCTCCTTGGACATTGCGGCGACATCATAAACGACCGGTCCGATATCGCAAGGCCAAACTCACTCCTGAGCTACGGCAGCAGAAACTGCTCGAATCACTTCGCTGTCTTGGACCGCGAAGATTGTCCGCAGATCAAGCTTATAGCGCCCGCCCGAGATGTAACCGATCACTGGCGGGGACCCCTGGCGAAGCCGGGCCGAAAGTTCTTCCAGCGGTATGCTCTTGGGAAGGAGATCAAGCGTCACTGAGGCGATCACCGAACGCGGCAACGTTCCGCCTCCAATCTGCGCCTGGCCTTCTCCTGCGCTGGCCTTCACTAGAAGACCTTGGAGCGAGGCGATAATTTTCTCGCCTCGTGTGCGCAAATCGTCGTTCGTGATCCGCATCAGCTCCAGAACGGGGACCGGCGAGGCATGGCCATTCCCTTCCTCGCCAGCTCCGGCAAGGTAAAGGTCCACGGTTGTTTGCAGCGCCGTCAGGATCAATTTGTCGCAACGCAAGGCGCGGAAGAACGGCTCCCGTTTCAGCGCGGACACCAGCTTTGCTTTGCCCGCGATAAGGCCGGCTTGCGGGCCGCCCAGAAGTTTGTCCCCGCTGAAGCAGACCAGATCCACCCCGCGGCAGAGCACCTCAGCCGGCGTGGGTTCATGTTCGACACCGCTCACCTGCTCGGTCCTGATCATGGCGCCGCTGCCCAGATCTTCGACGAACGGCAAGCCATGCTTTTGCGCGAGTGCGGCGATTTGCTCTGTCGAAGGCGATTCGACAAAGCCGTCCATGAAAAAATTGCTGCGGTGCACTTTCAGAATCAACCCGATGCGAGGCCCCAGAGCTGTCTCGTAATCCTTCAGCGACGTTTTGTTCGTCGTCCCGATCTCGCGCAACTTCGCGCCGCTGGCCTCCAGAATTTCCGGAATCCGGAATCCACCGCCGATCTGGACCAGCTCGCCGCGCGAGATGACGACTTCGTTGCGTTCGCCCGAAGTGAAATGGCGCAGGATCAGCACGAGCGCCGCCGCGCAATTGTTGGCGACCGTGGCGGCTTCGGCTTCGCAGAGCAGCGCAAGATTCTGTTCCAGGTAGCTCGCGCGCCCGCCCCGCTCGCCGCTGGCCAGGTCGAATTCCAGGTTGTTGTAGTTGGCGGCGATCTCCGTGAGCGTCTTCACGACTTCCGTTCCGAGCGGCGAGCGGCCCAGGTTGGTGTGGATGAGAATGCCGGTGCCGTTGATGACCGGCTGGATGCGGCTGAGGCGAAGCGCATTCAGCGCAGACTGGATTTGCTTCAGAACCTCGCCGAACGTCGGAATCGTTTCCTCGGAGCGCAACGCCGCGAGCTCCCGCCGCACCAGGGCCACGACCGTCGGCCTTGGCAAACCCACGTCCCCGAGCGCCTGGAGGATTTTTTCGACAGCGGGAATCGCGCGGAGGGAACTGGCGGGCTTTGTCATGCTCGGCGCCATGGTCGGGAATGCATCGCGTCTGTCAATTCTAACCACAATTCTCCTTAGCCTATCGCTTCGATTCAACCACGGATTACACGGATAAGACTGCTTCCGCATCCGCGAAATCCGTGAAATCCGTGGTCAAGAAATCGGTTCGGGTTCAAGCCGGGCATACGGTCCTTGAACCCATCGCTGGCAGGGCGGTGCTGCCGCGCCGCCGCATCCACAGAAAACCGGCTGCGCGGCAACGCAGCCCTACCGGGTTTATGGGAAACTTCCTGTTCCTCACGGACCTGCTCATGGGCCATGGACCCGTCGATGGTAGGGCGAGACCGTCCCGGCGAGCCGCTCGACGTGCTTTGAACACGTCCAGATCGGCTCGCTGGGGACAAGCTCGCCCCACCTTGAGGTTCATGGGAAGTTCCCACGGCTTTTGACCCGTGCATACGGCCCAAGTCCTTATCGCACCGGTGCATTCCTCGGACGCGTTTTGGGCACGAGCAAGACGGGACATCCTTCAAAGCCGAACGCGCGGCGCAGCGTGTTGCTCAAATACTTCGAGTATTGATCCGTGAACAGCTCGGCCCGGTTCACGAAAAGCAGAAACGTCGCAGGCGCTTTCCGCACCTGGGTCGCGTAGAAAAACTTCAACCGCTGGCCGCTCGCGCTCACGGGCTGTCTCTCCTCAATGGCGTCGTGCAACGTGCGGTTCAGAATCGCGGTGGGAATCGTTTGTTTCAACTGCGAGGCGACGAAGCGGACCGTTTCCAACAATCGGGTCAAATGGAATCCCGTCTTCGCGGACGCGAATACAACCGGCGCGTAGTCCAGGAAAAACAAATATTTCTGCGCCCACTGGCCGAACTCGGCCAAACTCGACGCCGGACGCTCGCCCGAATCCCGCTTCCGGGTAGCGCGTTGCTTGCCCGCGGCTTCCCGGCGCGCCTGCCTCACGCTTTCTTCAACCAGATCCCATTTGTTGATGACGACGACGCAGGCTTTGCGGTGCTCGACGATCTTGCCCGCCACCTTCTTGTCATGAGCCGTGATGCCCGCCTCCGCGTCCAGTACGAGGATCGCGATGTCGCACCGCTCTATGGCGTCCTCGGCGCGTTTCACGCTAAAGAATTCGACCGAACTGTCCACGCGCCTTGCCTTCCGCAAACCGGCCGTGTCGATCAGCACGAATCGCTGTTTGACGCCGTCCGCTTCCGCCTCGAATGGAACATCCACGGAATCGCGCGTCGTGCCCGGAACCGGACTGACAATGACGCGTTCGGATTGAGTCAAGCCGTTGATCAGGGAGGATTTCCCGACATTGGGCCGTCCAATCACCGCCAACCGCAAAGGGCGATTCAGTTCGCTGGTTTCATCGGTCTCCCCGGCTTTAGGAACCTCAGGAGCGGCCGCGTTCGTCGGCGAACTCTCAGGCTCGCTCGGGAGCAAGCGCAGAACTCCTTCCATAAGGGTGTCGATGCCCAGCCGGTGGGCGGCGCTGACGGGCGCGACCATCTCGAACCCCAATTCCGCGAACTCCGCCGCCAATCCCGCGGCCCGATCGTGATCGGCTTTGTTGGCCGCGACGATGACCGGCTTGCCGCTGGCGCGCAGCCGCGCGGCCACTTCCTGATCGAGCGGCACCACGCCCTCCTGGACATTGACCACGAAAACGATCACCTGCGCGGATTCGATCGCCAACTCCACTTGCTGGCGCGCCGCCTGGACGATCACATCGTTGGCTTTCTCGCCTCGCAGCAGTCCGATGCCGCCGGTGTCCACGAGCGAAAAGGCGCGCCCGCTCCATTCGACCTCCGCGCTGATCCGGTCGCGGGTCACGCCCGGTTCGTCGTGGACGATGGCAATGCGTTTTCCGGCGATGCAATTGAAGAGCGCGGATTTTCCCACGTTTGGGCGACCAACGATAGCGACCAGGGCTGCCATGCGCCTAAAAGTGAAGTACTTGATGGGTTAGAAAAAGCCAAATCGCGATTGTTTGAACAGCAACAATTCGATTGGAACAGGAGGCAACGGAGCCAACAGAGGTCAGGATGGTCAGGACAAGAGGAATCCTATGGACTGCTCATTCCTTATGACCACGAATCGCCCACCCCTGGGAGGCTCTAGCTGGGTGGAGCGGGCTACCAGCCCGCCTCGCGCGGCAACCTGCTGCGTGAAAGGTCGCGGGTAATTCCTTGCGATCCGTCCAGGACTCTGATCCGCGACCGTTCCGTCCGGCTGGTAGCCGGACGGCACAGGCAAGTTGCCTGTGCCACCGACAACAATGTGGATGCACCGGTCTTGCATTGCCTGCCTCTGTTTGCTCCGTGCTCTCCTGTTCGGAACTGAATTTTTTCGTTGGTCGAAATGCGATTTTGTTTGAATCGCTCATTCGAAGGACTATAAGTAATCCCGTTCCGGGCAACTCAGCACCGCAGTTTGCGAGACAGCATCTGTGAAGACGACCGTCAATATCTCCGTCAATGGTTCCCCTCAGCAGCACGAAATCGATCCTCGCACGCTCCTGGTGCACTTTCTGCGGGACTGCTGCGGTTTGACCGGGACGCACGTGGGCTGCGAGACGAGCATTTGCGGCGCGTGCACGGTGCTGCTGGACGGGCAAGCCGTCAAATCCTGCACGCTGCTGGCGGTCCAGGCGGATGGCGGTTCCGTGACGACGATTGAAGGTCTGGCGCGCAACGGCGAGTTGCATCCGGTCCAGGAGAGTTTTTGGGAATGCCACGCGTTGCAGTGCGGCTACTGCACGCCCGGCATGATTTTGGCCGGTGTGCAGCTTCTTCAATCCAACCCTCACCCCACGCGCGAACAAATTGCACATGGCCTGGAAGGCAATCTATGCCGCTGCACCGGCTACTCGCACATCATCGATGCCATCCAACGCGCCGCATCCAGGATGAAATAGGCTCATGGCCAACCGCAACCACAAAGGCTATTTCGGCAAGGCGCTCAAACGCACCGAAGACCCGCGCCTGATCAAAGGCATTGCCACCTACGTCGATGACCTGAAATTCCCCGGAATGCTCCACGCCGCGGTTCTCCGCAGCCCGCACGCGCACGCGAAAATCCTCGGCGTCAAAACCGAAAACGCGAAAGCGCTGCCGGGAGTCGCCGGCGTCTATACCGCCGCCGATGTGAACCCCACCTGCGGTCTGCTGCCCTGCGCTTCGCCCATGCCGGACCAGAAAGCGCCCAAGCACACGGTCTTGGCCAGCGATCGGGTGTACTATGTGAGCCATCCGGTAGCGATTGTTCTCGCGGCGGACCGATATATCGCGCGCGACGCGCTGGATTTGATCGAAGTGGATTACGAGTCGTTGCCCGTCGTGGTCGATCCGGAAAAGGCGTTGGAAAAGAATTCTCCACTCACGCACCCGGATTTGGGATCCAATGTTTCCTTTACGTGGTCGGTGGCGAACGGCGACCTTGAGAGCGCTTTTCAGGAGGCGGATCGGGTCATCAAGCAGCGAATGGTTCACCAGCGACTCATTCCAATGGCGATCGAGCCGCGCGGCTGCGTCGCTTCGTACCATCCCGGCGAAGGCACGCTGACCCTCTGGACTTCCACGCAGATTCCACACCTTGTCCGGACGTTGTTGCCGGGAATGGTGGGTGTTCCGGAGAACAAAATACGTGTGGTCGCCCCGGAAGTTGGCGGCGGTTTTGGGTCGAAGCTGAATCTTTACGTGGAAGAAGCCCTTTGCTGCCACCTCTCGATGCGGCTGCGCACGCCCGTCAAATGGATCGAGTCGCGTCGCGAGAATGCCGCGGCGACGATCCACGGCCGCGACCAGGTCGGGGATTATGAGGTCGCAGTCAAAAACGACGGCACGATTCTCGCGATCAAATCACGGACCATTGCGGATATCGGCTCGTATCTTCAGTTGCTGACCCCGGCTATCCCCACGCTGACCGGCCTCATGCTCACGGGCTGTTACAAGATCAAAGCCATGCGCATGGACGTGATCGGGGTCTATACCCACAAGATGTCCACCGACGCCTACCGTGGCGCCGGGCGTCCGGAAGCGACTTACGTCATCGAGCGCGTCATGGATTTGGTGGCGGCGGAACTTGGTCTGGACCCGATCAAAATCCGTCTCAAGAATTTTCCGAAACCGACGGAGTTCCCGTTCGACACCGCCACCGGACTGACTTACGACAGCGGCAATTACCAGGGCGCGCTCAAGAAAGCTCAACAAATTGCCCCCTGGGACGACCTCCTGCGATGGCGGGACAAGGCTCGCCAGGAAGACCGGCTTTTCGGTGTCGGCGTCTCCACCTACGTCGAAATCTGCGCGCTGGGTCCGTCGAAAATGATGGCTTCGGGCGGTTGGGAGTGGGGGTGTGTCCGAATGGAGATTTCCGGCAAGGTGAGTGTGATCACCGGCGCAACGCCTCACGGACAGGGCCAGGAAACGAGCTTCGCGCAGATCATCGCCGACAAACTCGGCGTCCCGATTGAGGACATCGTGGTTTTTCGAGGCGATACCGCCGTCGCCCATTATGGCCGTGACACGTATGGAAGCCGGGCCACGGCGCTCGGCGGCACAGCTTTGATCATGTCCGCGGAGAAGGTTATCGAAAAAGCCCGGCGGCTCGCGGCGCATCTCCTGGGCGCCAAGACGAAAGACGTTCAGTTCAAGGACGGTAAATTCTTCGTCCGAGGCAAACCCAAGAAGAGCGTCGGTTGGGGGTTGCTCGCTCAGGAAGCGTATGTCGCCAAGAACCTCCCGCCCAATTTCGAGCCGGGCCTGGAAGCCTCCAGTTTCTTCGAGCCGAAGAATTGCACCTACCCGTTTGGCACACACATCGTCGCGGTGGAGATTGATCGCGACACTGGCGAGGTCCAAATCATCAAATACGTGGCGGTGGATGATTGCGGGCATCAGGTCAACCCGCTGCTCGTAGAAGGGCAAGTCCAGGGTGGCATCGCCCATTCCCTCGGACAGGCGCTGTTCGAGCGCGCCGTCTATGACGAGAACGGCCAGTTGCTGACCGGCGAATTCATGGATTACGCGCTGGCGCGGGCCAAGGATATTCCCGATTACGTGATGGACAGCACCGTGACGCCGTCTCCCAGCAACCCGATGGGCATCAAAGGCTGCGGCGAAGCCGGGACCATCGGAGCAACGCCGGCGATTGCCAACGCGGTTCTCGACGCTCTCGCGCCGCTCGGAATCAAGCATCTGGATTTGCCGCTGACGCCGGAGAAAATCTGGCGCGCGATCCATAACTCGAAGCCATCGAAATCGAAATGATCCCCGCTTCGTTCGACTATTTCAGACCCCAATCGCTGGAAGAAGCGATTGGCCTGCTGAACCAGCACGGAGAAGAAGCCAAAGTGCTGGCCGGTGGTCATAGCCTGGTTCCGGCGCTGAAGCTGCGGCTCGCCCAGCCCAAAGTGGTGATCGACATCGGCCGGATTTCGGATCTGAACTACATTCGCGAGCAGGATGGAAAGATCGCCATCGGCGCCATGACCACGCACCACGTCATCGAGACTTCGGCGTTGCTGCGGGAGAAATGCCCGCTGCTTGCCGAGATTGCCCCTCATATCGGCGACGTGCAGGTCCGGAATCGCGGCACTTTGGGCGGCAGCCTGGTCCACGCGGATCCGGCGGCTGACTGGCCGGCCGCAATCCTGGCTCTGGATGCGGAGCTGGACGTGGTAGGGCCGAACGGTTCGCGGCAGATCAGCGCGAAGAAGTTTTTTGTCGATCTCTTCCAAACCGCGCTGCAACCGAACCAAATCCTCCGGGAGATTCGAGTTCCGGCAACGCCCAGGTCGGTGGCTTACGTGAAATTCGCGCAGCGCGCCAGCGGTTTCGCCATCGCAGGCGTAGCCGTCGTCGTCCACGCCAACAGCAAAACCGTGAGCGTTGGAGTCACGGGCGTCGCCGCCAAACCCTATCGGGCGAACGCCGTGGAGAAGAGCCTTGAAGGCCAGCTTCTCACGGCGGAGAGCATCGCCGCCGCCGCAAAAAGGGCGGCCAACCGTATCGATCCCCTGAACGATATCCACGCCTCGGCCGAATACCGCGCGCACCTGGCCCGAGTGAATACGCAGCGAGCGCTCCAACTCGCCGCCTCGCGGATTTGAGCCGTAACGAACCAGCCAGCGCCACGGGCTTTGGTATAGAAGTCCTGACACCGGTCGAGTTCTTGGCCAAACTGAGGCATAACGTATGACAACGATTCACGCGCAGGTACTCGATCCGCTGGCCTGCCAAGTCGCGGAGCTGGCAGAGCAGGAGAATCTAAGCGTCGATCAGCTCGTCAGTATCGCGCAGGCTTATCAGGTGTCCGCCTGGCGCAAGCGCGGCACCATGGCAGCAGGCGCCCAGCGCGGCAGTTGGGAGAAGTTCGACCGGGTCATAGCCAAGGTGCGCGACGTGCCGCCCTTGCCGGGCGATGAACGGTGAGGCAGAGACTCAGCCCGCTCAGGGCGACAGGGCACGGTAGAAACGTTGTCTCACGCCGGGAGCGAGCGGATCGACAATTTGAATGGCCGTGCTGGCGCTGAGAATGTTCGTGAGGGGTTCCCACGCCGCTAGGTCCGCCGAAAACTGGATCAAATAGATGCGCCCAGTTTCCCCATTGAGCGTCAGTTGAAACTGGCCGTTCGGCAGAAGCACGCCCGCCAGCTTTGGACCTTCTGGTACCGTAACGGCAACGGCAAATGTGGCCGTGTGGCCAAGCGGAGGCGAACCATTGTCGGTCACTTTGACCGTAATTGAATTCGTGCCGCCTGCGGCGAGCGGCCCTGGCGTCCACGAGAACAATCCGGTCTTGGCGTCAATACTCGGGCCGACGGGCGCGCCAGGTTCCAGGCTGTAAGTCAGTTCATTGGCTGGCAGGTCTGGGTCCTGAGCTTTGACATTCAATCTGAGCGGCTGGCCTGCGGCAACCTTCTGCGCAACGATCGCCTCCAACACAGGGGGCCGATTTACTTCCCGAACAATGACGGTGAAGCTGCGGCTCGCGGTCAGAGGCGGGTTACTGCTGTCCGTTACGCGGACCGTGATCCTGTTCGTGCTTGGCCCTTCGGCTTCGGTCGGCTGCCACAGGAACGCGCCACTATTCGGACTGATGAGAGCGCCTGCCGGCGCGCGAGTCTCCAACGCGTAGGTAAACGGCGGCTGAGCCAGGGGGCTATCCATCACGGATGCGCCAAAGGCGATAACAGTGCCCTCGTCCTCCGTGCGATCCGGGATTTGGGCCAGGCGAAGTTTGGCGGGCGTAACAAGAACTTGAACGATTGCCGTCGCTTGCATTGGCGGGGATCCGTCATCAGTGATGCGGACGGTGATCCGATTGGTTTGAGCCGCAGCCACAGCCGGGGTTGTCCAACTGAAGACCCCTGTCCTGGGATCAATGGTCGCTCCCGCGGGCGCGTCTGATCCCAGCGCGAACGTAACCGCGTTCTTCGGAGCGTCTGGGTCCGTCGCTTCGACCGCGAACTCCAGTCTCGAGTTCTCCTCCACGATTCTATCGGCAAGGGCGGAAATGACGGGCGTCGAGTTCACTTCACGCACGATAACCGAAAACGCTCGGGTGTCGCTCAGGCCAGGAATCCCACTGTCCGTCACCCGCACCGTGATGCGGTTGGTGCCCGGCCCCTGTTCCTCGCTCGGGGTCCAGGTGAACAGGCCGCTCACCGGATCAACGCGGGCGCCCGCCGGAGCGTCCGACTCCAAACTGAATCTCAGCGTTTGAGCTGGCAAATCCGGGTCCGTGGCAGTGACGGTCAAGGAAAGTGGAACGCCTTCATCGACGGTTTGATCGGGAATCGCCGCCAGACTGGGAGGCAAATTCACTTCGTTGACGATGACTGTGAAACTGTTCGTGGCGGTCAGGCTTGGAACTCCATTGTCCGTCACCCGCAACGTGATGATATTGGTGCTCGGCCCCTGAGCTTCGATGGGCGTCCAGGTCAACACACCCGTGCTCAGGTCGATGCTTACGCCCGCCTGCGGCTCAGCCAGGCTGAAGGCCAGGACGTTGGCTGGAATGTCCGGGTCCACGGCTGTGATCCGCACCATCAGGGGCGTCAGTTCGTCAAGAGTCTGCGTGCCGGGAACGCTCAACACCGGCGGGAGGTTCACTTCGCTCACAACCACCGTGAAACTGTTGGTCGCGCTCAAGGGCGGCACCCCGTTGTCCGTCACCTTGACCGTGAACAAATTAGTGCTCGGCCCCTGCTGCTCGCTCGGCGTCCACGTGAACGCTCCTGTGTTTGGCGCAATCGCCGCGCCCGCTGGGACGGCCTCATCCAAACTGAACGTGAGCTGTTGCCCTGGCCCATCCGGGTCTGTGGCCTGAACGACGAGCGAGAAAGGTGCGCCTTCGCTGGCGTTTTGATCCGGAATCGCCGGTATCACCGGAGGACTGTTGATCCGATTCACCACGACCGTGAAAGACTTTGTGTCGGTCAAAGGTGGCGAACTGTCGTCCGTGACGCGGACGGTGATGAGATTCGTGCTGGGCGCTTGCTGCTTCGTGGGCGTCCAAGTTAATACCCCGTTCGTCGAGTTGATGCTCGCGCCCGTCGGAAACGGTTCCTCGAGTCTGTAAGACAGCTTGGCAGATGGCGTGTCCTGATCGGTCGCCGAGACTGCGAAAGTTAGGAGCATCCCTTCGTCAACGGTCTGGTCGGGTATAATCGCCAGGACAGGCGGCCACTTGATCTTAGCGGCGATATTCGTGTCGGTTATGATTTGGAAGTTGCTAAGTACTTTATTTAATAAATACACTAACGTATTATTATTGCAATCGAGGCCCCGGCTGTGGCACCGTTGGTAGCGTGCCTAGAGAGAGCCCATACAAAATCAGACTCACGGCAGCGGAACGACAGGAACTGGAGCACAGAGCAGCCAAATATACGTTGCCATATTTTCAGGTGCTCCGTGCCAAGATGGTTCTCCATGCAGCCGAGGGGCTTTCCAATGATGAAATCGCCCACTGCTTGGATACCCGTCGCGAAGTCGTTAGCCAATGGCGTAAGCGTTTTTTCGAAGAGCGACTGGCCGGCTTGGAGGAACGCCCTCGATCGGGCCGCCCCCGGTCTTTTTCCCCCAGAACTCATCGTGCAGGTTAAAGCGTTGGCCTGCGAACTGCCCGCCACCCATCACGTCCCGCTCTCCCGTTGGAGTCTGGACGAACTGACCCAACATGTTTGCCAGAGCGGACTGGTCGCTCAGTTGAGCAATTCAACACTTTGGCGATGGCTCCACCAAGACGCGATTCGTCCCTGGCAACACCGCTGTTGGATTTTTCCGCGCGATCCAGATTTCGCTCTCAAAGCCGGTCGGATCCTCGATTTGTATCAGCATCAGTGGCAGGGACAGGAATTACGAGCCGACGAGTTCGTGCTCTCGACCGACGAGAAGACCAGCGTCCAAGCCCGCTGTCGCCTGCATGAAACGGTGCCGCCACAGCCAGGGCTGCCGATGAAGGTCGAACATGAGTACGAGCGTAAGGGAGCGTGGGCTTATTTGGCGGCTTGGGATGTTCATCGCGCCAAACTCTTTGGTCGCTGTGAAACCCAGAGCGGGATTGCTCCCTTTGATCGATTAGTCGCCCAAGTCATGAACCAAGAGCCTTATCGTTCTTGCCGACGAGTATTTTGGATCATGGACAATGGCTCTTCGCATCGAGGGGAGCGGAGCGTCCAGCGCTTGCAAGGCCGTTACCCAAACGTTCAGGTGGTCCACGGCCCAGTGCATGCCAGTTGGCTCAATCAAATCGAGATTTACTTCTCCATTATCCAGCGAAAGGTCCTCACACCGAACGATTTCCCAAACTTGGAAGCGGTCACGGACCGACTGGAACGTTTCAAGCGTCACTACGAAGCCATTGCCAAACCCTTCGAGTGGAAATTTACCCGGAACGATCTCAATGAACTCCTGCAGCGTTTGCAGCCAAGTTCACAACTCGCCACTACTCTGGCAGCCTAGAAAAATACGTTAGCGAACTTATGAAACGGCCAACTAAGCAACGCTCAGCAGAGTCTCGGAAACCAGGATAAACCAACCTTGTTATTCCGCGCACGAGATGCCATCGTTCTTGCCAGATGAAGCCAAGCACCACAGCCGAGGTCTCGGCGGCTTCCGAGGCGGCGCGCCTGACGCAAACGTCTTTGGAGTTGTGGCTGCAGACTTGCGAGGCGTTTCGCGCCTGGGAACGGCGTGAAATCCTGCTGCGCGATCCCGACGAGAAAGCGCTGGCCGAATACCGCGAAGCTCTCAAATGGCTGCTCCGGAGCGCCCGGATGCATCAGGTGCTGGTCAAAGACCCGGACTTCCCTTACCGGCATTTTGTTCCCCAAATCGAAGGTATCTTGATCCACCTGGAGGAGTCCTGGAACGCGCTGAACAATCCATTGAGTGAGGAACAAGCCGAGCGGTTGATTGCGCAACATTTCCCGCATGAGCCACAGCCTTGAGGCCCTGCTCGAAGCCTACGATGCTCTGCGAAGCGCGCCTGCCGGCGAAATCAACGCGCGACAAGCGAATTACGAAGCGAGCCTCCAGGAGGTAGCAACGCACTTGGGGATCGCGTGCACTCTTTTGCACCAAATGATCCAACGAAAGTATCCGTCATGGCTGCGGGCCCAGAAAAGGAAACCTTCATCAATGCCGCCCAGTGCATGACGTTATGAAGACCGCTTGCCTGATCAATCGACATCGATCCCCTGGACGATATCCACGCCTCGGCCGAATACCGCGCGCACCTGGCCCGAGTGAATACGCAGCGAGCGCTCCAACTCGCCGCCTCGCGGATTTGATTCTCGCAACGCCGGCTTTCCGTCCGGTATGTGTTTAAAGGTGACCTCATCCGTAGCGCAGAGTTGCACTCTGCCGTATCGCGGAATTGTATTCCGCAGGGGACCGACAAGTTCCAGGGTTCTGGAACTCGCCGGCGCGCCGCCGATTGCAAATCGGCGATACGGCAGAGTACAACTCTGCGCTAAGTCAAACCGATGCTTCAATCGTCAAGTTGCGAGGTTTGGCGACCTCGTGGTGCCTGAGGCGAGAATACTTCGGAACTCGCCGGCATGAAAACCGGCGTTACGAAGTGACCGGCAGGTGTGCCATGAAAACTTCATTCGTTGCCGCAGAATGGCCCCGCCGAGACTTTCTGGGAACCGCATTATTCTGCGGAACAGGACTCGCCGTGACCAACTTGACGCTGGAAGCGGCGGAACTCCGGTCATCCAACAACGGTCGGCGCATCGGTTTCGTCGATGACAATTTGGGGAACTATCACGCGAATGTTTTTCTCAAAGCGTTGCGCGAACCGCTCAAAGAGCGTGGCTTCGTCGTGGCGGGATGCACTGGCTTGCAGGAAGCGCCGGGGCGCGCCTGGGCCGAAAAGAACTCGGTGCCTTACTTCAATTCCGTGGCGGCGCTCAACGACGCGGTCGATTTCTTCATGGTGCTCGCGCCTTCCACGCCGGAGACGCATCTCGAATTGTGCCGGCGCGTGTCGCCGTTCAAGAAACCCACCTACGTGGACAAAACTTTCGCGCCAGACCTGGCCACTGCTCGCGCCATCTTTGCCCTGGCGGACCAGCACAGCACTCCGATTCAGACCACCTCGGCGCTCCGCTACACCACTGTCCAGGAACAGGTCCAAAAGCTCGGCAAAGTCCAGCACATGATCACCTGGGGCGGCGGCGGTTCCTTTGCGGAATACGCGATTCATCCGCTCGAATTGCTCGTCAGCGTCATGGGCCATGAAGGGACGGCCCTGATGCGGCGCGGGACCGAGAATCGTTCGCAGCTTTTGATCGATTTTACCGGTGGCCGCACAGGGGTGGTGAACGTTTATCCCCAGAGCAACACGGCGTTCGCCGCCTCCGTCACGACAGACAAGGCCACGCAATACATCACCGTCGATGCTTCCCGGATTTTTGTGAACAACGCTGCGGCAATCCTGGACTTTTTCGCGGCGGGGAAACCGAACATCGACCGGCGCGAATCGCTCCTGCTCATGCGCCTGCTGGACGCGGCGAAAGCTCCTCGCGCCTTGAAAGAATTCGTGCCGCTCCCCTAGATGAACCGATCCATGAACCGTCTGTTCGGACCGTGGCCTTTAGGCCGCTTCAACGCTCGACTGCGGAGAGTGCGCGGAAGCAGCCTGAAGGCTGGGGTCCGCGCAGTTCTCGGTTCATGGACCGTGGGCATGGTTCTGAAACCAAGGGAGCTTCTCATGAACCTTGGTTGCATTCTCCTGTCCCCAATGTTACTGAGCGCGCTCGCCGCTGAACCCAAACGCCCCGAACTGATCTCCTGGTTTGGCAAAACTCCAACGCTCGACGGCGTCATCAGCTCGGGCGAATGGTCCGACGCCACCGAGTTCCGAGGCGTCCGCGATTGGGTTTCTGAATTCTCTCCCGTGAAGGACGACTCCGATCTCGCTCTTCGCGGCTGGGTCAAACATGACGACCAATGCCTTTACTTCGCCTTCGAGATTACGGACGACGTGCTCTATGGCATCGACACCGCACAGTGGCTTCCGCCGGAGAATCCGGACGCGCACGAGCTGTCGCCGAAAGGCTTTCCCTGGTTCGGCGATGAGATGGAAATCCTGATCAATGCGCCGAACACGTGGAATGGAAATGAAGGCGCCGAAGGCAGCGGTTCGTCCTGGCAAATGGTGTGCAACCTGACCAAGTCCCGGCTCGGAGGCGTAGGCACGGGAGGCTTGCTCGAAGGCGAGCCCCGCTCAGACCTGAAAGCCTGGGCCACGTATCAGCGCTGGATTCAGACAAAAGCGCAGCGTGCCGCGGCCCGCGCGAAACCCGAAGGCAAAGGCTACGTGATCGAATGGGCCATTCAGTTCGATCCGTGCCTGGAGATTTCGCCGGGCAAGTTTTACACAACTGCGCTGGGCGAGATCAAAGTGGGCTTGAACATCGCCCTGGGAGATCTGGACACGCCGGAAAAAGGTGAAGGGAATTTTGGCCGCTTCCATCACGAGCAATGGTTCGCCGGCGCCAAGGGGACGCGAACGCAGAAAGACAATTTCGGCCTCCTGCGCCTGATGGGAAAGAGACGGGCAACAGGAGGCAACGGGGTGAACAGAGAATAAGGACTTCAGAATTCAATCTGCCTCCCATCCCACTCAACCAGTTGACAGCCGCTGGCGCCTCGTCCAAATTCAAGCTCGACCTCCAGAGGAAAGTAAGAATGGAGCCGATGACCGAACCTCACCGACTGCCTCCAAAACCAGAAGCCAAACGGTCGATTTTGGCCCTGGCTGCCCCGAATTGGGCGTAACTGACTTCTGGATAATTATGTAGTTGAGCATCGAGGGACTTTATGAGCGCACGAGTCATTTTCGCGGTCTTCGTTGTGATGTTCGCTGCCTTGGGTTGTGGCCGTCCAAAGCAGAACGAGAGACGGGTTCAGAAGACGCCTGCCTCTTTTTCCGAAACGTTTTTCACGAGTATCACACCAACGGCTGATGGCGGTGCATACGTTGCTGGTTTGGCTTCAGGTTTGTGGTACATGCGAGGCTCGGAGGCAGTGAAGGTTCGCTTCCCCGATACGTCCACTAATCGCACTGGTTCGCTTTTGCTGGAGATTACGCCTTTGATTGATGGTGGTGCATATGCTCACTCAATCCTCGATAAGACCCTCTGGCTTCTGAGGGAGGGCACGGCTGAGAGAGTGACCGAAGTTCCATCTCTGTCGAGCAGACCTCATACGGGCTCAGTGAGCGCGTTCCCACTGTATGTAACCGAACGTCAGAAGCGAATCGAAGCAGAAGAAAAGCTGGAAGAACGACCTGAACTCTCTCCGCCCGATTGGCCCCGGTGATATCAAATCACCAGAAGGGCTTGGCTGGGAGTATCAAACCGGCTGCACCGAACGCCGGGATAGCGCCTCGGTTGACAATCGAACACCCTTGGCCCGGCGTCGGTGAGCCGGAACGTTCGGATAACCAAGTGATCCTCCGCGAACAGTGAAGTACCGGGTCGAATTGACGTTGGCTTGAGGATGGCCTTCGAGGGGACGTGAAGCGGTTAAGCAACCATTTTCCCGAATATCGGATGCGCGCTGGCAACTGGCGAGTGCTTTTCGAGGTCGCAGGGGACCGGGTTGTCGTCTATCGTATCCGGCATCGAAGAGACGCGTACCGATGAGACATTCTATGAGCATTCATCCGCAGATTATCGAGAAAGACGGACGGAAGGAGTTCGTGGTTCTTCCGTATGATGAGTTTCTTCGCCTCCAGGAGGAGTTGGAGGATTACCACGATCTTCGGCTGCTCCGAGAGGAGAAAGCCTCGGCTGGCGCGGAGCCGACGCGGTTACTGGATGAAGTTCTCAAGGAGTTGGGAGAGTGAATCTGGAGCGAACGCGGGCGGCCCGCACCAGTTGGCAATGCCGACGCGCTGGGCCGCCCGCGTCGCTCAGTTCTGGTGTTAGCCTCTTATGGAACCAGCAACCGGTTTAACAATCCTCGGCTCCGCGATTGGCGGTGCTAAAGTGGTAGAGAGAATCCTGGGGCCGACCGCAGACTATGTTGGTATTGGCCTTCGCAATTGGACTCAAAGACGAGTGGAAAACGTCAGCCGCATTTTCGAAATCGTAACGAAGCGGTTGGGAAATCAGATTGACCAACCCGGAAGCGTGCATCCCAAAGTTTTGAAGGAGGTACTTGAGGAGGGTTCATTTACTGAAGATCCTCTCGCATGCGAGAATTTCGGAGGAGTTCTGGCTTCATCGAGAAGCACAGTCTCACGCGATGATCGCGGAGCATCTTTTCTGAAGTTGATAGCCGAGCTCACCACATACCAGATTCGGACCCATTACGTCCTTTATTCCGGAATGAAGAAAGTTTTCGATGGACGCATGGTTTCGATGGGCGTCGAAGAGCACAGGCAGGGTTGTAATATGTTTATTACGTTGGAGGCCTATAGAAGCGTGATGGATTTTGGAGCGAGCGAGGACTGGGCGACGATTCTTGGTCACTCCATGTTCGGTTTGTATGAGCACGGACTTATTGGGACCTTTCTTTTTGGTGCTCTCGACGATATGCGGAGGCAGTTCCCGGATCTCAGAGCCGGTGGGATTCAGTATTTTCCGAGTGCCAGAGGAGTTGAGTTATTCATGTGGGCCAATGGCTTCGGATCATTGCAGCCACATCGATTTCTGGCGCGAGACCTTGAGATTCCAGTCCAGCAAGACATTCGGATTGAGGTTGGTTTCATGCCGTTTGGAGAGGCTAACAGCGAGTCGAGCGAACCGCCGCTGAGCGTCTCGGTTTTAACATGATCGGATTTATGAACACCACCAGACATGGCTGGAGGGCGCTGTCGGCGGCGGTCGCTCACCCGGTACGTTAGACCAGTAATGACTCCGAAATACCCCATCAAGCTTGTCGGACATTTGACGTGGCTCTATCCAGGCGAGCAGAGATTCGATCGCTTCAAAGTCCAGCGGGCTTTGTTTCGCTCACCGGACGAGTTCGTGATCGATTGTGATTGTGGTGCTCCTCAGCATTCGTACGTTTACACGATGAAGCTGTCGCGCGTCGGTCCTGACCAGTTCAGTGGCACATTTTCGGTTTGTCACACCACTGATCCCACAAGCGGGACCGTATCGTTCAGAGTTTATCGGCGCGATGGCGGGATTGCCCTTTCAGGTAATTGGATCGAGAAGGGTTATCATGACGAGATACTTGGTGAGCTGACGGTGGTGGATCGTTTTCCGGATGAGCGTTCAGACTGATGACTGGTCAACAAATCGCTCGATCCAACAGCCGTGAGCGTCTCGGATTTCATGCGTTTTGATTTCACCGGGGCTAATCGGCACCTCCGTTAGCTGGATGGAGCGGGTGAATGGCGCCGGGCCGCTCCGATTCCTGTTGGATTCCGGCGCGCAATTGGACCTGATTCAGGAGGCGCATCGGGTGGCGCTGGGGATCAAGAGAGTCGGCGCGATGCGCTTGAACGCGACTTCGGGGCACTCCCTTTGTGAAGGCGCGGCATTTGAGTTGGACGGCGCCAGTTACAGGCCCGGCCGAATTGGCGCGACCATTCTCACGAACCTGGAATCGGTCATCGGATGCAAGATTGACGGAATCCTGGGCGCCGGCTTTTCACCGCGTTCGTTGTGGAACTGGACTATCCGCGCCAGCGTATGACGCTTCATGACCGCAGACGCTTCCGCTACCGGGGCAACGGCGAGCGCGTGCCGCTGAAACTCCAGGCGCTGTTGCCTTACGTGCCAGCGACCCTGGTTCTGCGTGGGGCGCGCCCGCTCGCAGGCCGGTTTCTCGTGGACACGGGCGCCAATGCCACGGCGGAAACCCCGGCGCCTTTTCTGGATTCAAGCCATCTCTCCGCAAACAAAAGCCATCGTCTCGAAGCCAAAGCCATGAAGATATTGGAGCGACAGATTTGAGCGCGTCTGTGGCTATCGCGGAGCGGCGCGCCGCTCGGCCTGGAGGAAGGCTTCAAAGCCGCGCCGGACGGGAGCGGGAGCGGCTTTCAATTGGCGGGTGAATTCAGAGCTGTGCAAATCGGCGCCGGCTTTCTGAATCAAGCAGGCCGCTTGCGCCGCGACGGCTTCGTCGTACGGGGCGAGCGCCCGCAACAATCCGCGCGCGCCGGTTCCATGTCGCCGGACGAGCGTCTGCGCATAAGTTCGCGCGGAACTGAACTTCCCGTCTCCGTCCGCGTCGATCCAGATGGGATTGGTCGCGCCGATGACGCGTGGGTTCCAGACACGCGAACTCGGTTGATACGGTCGCGCGATGCCCCAATACGGCGCGCGAACTCCGGGTCCGGAAGCAATCGCGACCAGATGCACATCGTGCCGGGGCCGGGGAATGAGCCAGGTGACGCTGGTCTTGATTCCGTCTGCGGGCCGGACGGCGAGCCCCGCCGATGTCTTTCGCAAGTCGGAGGCTCCCTTGCCGCTTTTCTCCCCGCGAACGCGGCCCCTCACCCCATCCCTCTGCCCCTCCGAGGGGGAGAGGGTGTCTGTAACCGGGTCGATCTTCTGTTCCCGAATCTTCACGCCGTTGGCGTAAAGTTCGACTCGATCCGCCGTGACCCACGACGGGCCCAGCACGGTTGCTTCCACGCGAATGCGGCGTCCCAGGCCCGTTGCGAGATCTCCGACGCCGAATTCTCGATCGACTTTCATCTGGGCCAGCAATCCCAGGCTGACCAGAACGCGCCCTTTCAAAAAACTTTCGCAGGCCACGCCGACATCGATGCGGCCCGGCTCGCGATCCTCACACGCGACGTAGCTGCGGCCCTGCCCCACGATGTAGCGGCTCACATCGTGGCCGTCGCTGGAACCAACGGCCGCGACGCGATGTCCGTAATTCAAGAGCGCAAGCCAATCGTGAAAACCGAGCATCAAATCGGACTGCAACGCCGAGGAATTGCACACTTCAATGGCGTCGAAGCTGAATTCAAACCCTCGTTTGTTCTCGCCGGTGACCGCATTGAAATTCGTCGCAGCGAACGGCTGGAAATTGCTGTGGACGTTGCGCGGATGGTTCAGGATGACCACGTGGACGCCCGGCGTGGAACGGATCGCTTCCATCAAACGAGGCCATTCCACGATTCGAGCGTCGGGAGCCTTGCTCCCGGCCGTGATCGGGAAATGGTTGAAATGGCCCTTCGCCGTGGTGGTCTCGCAACCGATGACCGGCGTGAAGAATTTCTCCACCGCCATGCGCCGGGCCGGTTCCGCAAAGTCCGTGAGAGACTCGTGGTCGGTGGCGATGGGCAATTCGATGCCTTCGCCGGCCAGCGTGATGGCGCGCTCGTCCAATGTCGCATCGCCGTGCTGGCTGTGCGTGAAAGTGTGGATGTGAGTGTCGCTGCTGACCAGGCCGGGCGTGGGCACTTCGCGGCGGAGCTGGAGCTCGACCCGGCGAGTTTCCCTGGCGGCCAGAATCAGGTTCGTCGTGGCCAGGCTGTATTCGAAGCCGCGTGTGGCGTAGATCGTAATCGGGCCGGGCCGCGTGCCGACGCGCGCCTTGCCGTCCGGCGTATAGACCACTCCGGGCCGCACCGCGAGCCTGTGTTCTTCGCCCGCGGAAAGCGGGACCAATTCGCCCGTCTCCCTGACAATCGTGAGGCGGCACGGAAGTTCTTCGCGGCGAGAGTCTCCAGTGACCTGGATTTCCAGCCAGGATTGCTCAATGGCTTCGCGGCCGGGCCGAAGATCGAGTTCGAACTCGCCCACGATGATGTCGTCGATGGCCTTGGGCGGCAGGATTGCGAGAATGTTTTCGCCACTGCGCAAAGCGCCGGCCGGGATGCGGACCGCGTTAATGAGCGGCGCCTCCATCAAGACCAGACTGCCGACCCTTTTTCCATTGAGCGCGACGCCCCAATCCAGCTTCACGTCGTCCTGGTACACGAAGAGCGTGGCTTCGCGCTCGTTGGGCTGGGCGGAAAAGCGAACTTCCAATCCGCGGTTGTGCGGGGTTTTGCCCTCGAAGTAATCCCACTCCGGGGAACCGGCGGTGCCCAGATGATAGCTGCGCCCGTCCAGAATGCGGGGATTGTCAGCCGCGGCGGCTATGAGGACGCACAAGACCGATCCGGACAACAGGAGGAGCGCAGACAACCTGGCGCGATGGAATGAAACGAGTGAACAAGTTTTGGAGCAATGGGCTTTAGCGTTCTTCACAAAAGGAAACGAAGAGAACAAAGGCTTCGTTACCTTGGTTGCCTTCTGTTTAGATTTAGCCAGGCAGGATGCCTGGCCTACTTTTGGATGCGCAGTCATCGAGCGTTGAGGCAAAGGCTGGAGGCCAACACTTCTCAGGGAACGCCGACCGTCTTTGCGCTCGAATGTTCCCCAACGAGGCTCGGTCGCGATTGCCGAAAATGTTCGCTGAGGAACTCGACCAGCGAACGGATTTGTTCCTCGTCGAGCGGCCCTTCCGCAGATTTCGAAAACGCCGGCATCAGTGTGCCCGGCTTTCCGTTTCGCACCCAGGTCTCCCAATAGCTCGGATCAAATGGTGTCTTTACGGCCGCCAGGTCCGGCACCATTTCGGCGCGGTGTTTTGCTTCGTGACAGATGGCGCACGCGACTTTGTAAAGTTCGGCTCCCTTTTTGCCGATGGCAGGCTGGAGGTGGCATTTCGCGCAATCTCCTTTGAAAACCGCCTGGCGGTCCGCTTGCGCGACCAGGATGCCGAACATCCGCCGCCGTTCTTCCGAGGTGGGCTCAGGGATGTGGACGTTGATCGCGACCTCGAACACGCCGCTGGAAGTGACCACGCGGGTCATCTTGCTGAGAAGGCCCTGTTTGCCGCGCAAATCCACCTGGATCTCAAACTGGTCGGTCCCGCCCGGAGGGATCAGCCAAGGGGTACGGGCACGCTTCACCACCGTGCAACCGCAGGTCGTGCTGGCGCCATTGATTTCGACGCCCCTCCAGTGGGATCTGTTGGTGAGGTTGAAAACGAAAACCGTGTTCGTCTCGCCGCGTTTGGCCTCGTAGCACTTCGCGGTCGCGTCCCAGACGAGCGCTTGCGAAAAGGATTGCGAATCCGCGAAGCAGGCGCCTGCTGACAACAGGGCAGCCAAAAGCGGTTGGAACCAACCTTTCGTCATCTGGCCGCTTCAAGTCGTTCTGAGATCAAGGGAACTTCCCCCACAGACGTGGCAGGGCTGCGTTGCCGCGCAGACGGTCTTCAGTCGATGCGGCGGCGTCGCCAGCTAAACCGCCGGTCTCTGGGCCTTCGTCTGTAGATATTTTCGCGTGAGCAGGAACACCACCAGCACAACCAGGCCAATCGCCAGGATCGGCGCGACGATGGAAAGCACGGAGGCCACAATCGAGCCGCCAAGCTCAGCCGTGGCAAACACAGGGTTCGCCAGTCCCCCCGTCGAGACGGTTGAAGCGCCACGGCCCAAAACGGTCGTCGCCTGCACCAAACCCGCCGCGCCGCCGCCGGCGATGACCGCCAGCGTCCATTTCAGGAATGGGCTAACGTCCGTTATCATCGAGGCTGTGACGATAGTTCCCGCAACCACGGCGGCCGGGCTGGCCACCGTGTCCAAGAAATTATCGACCCAGGGGACATAATACCCCGCGATCTCCAAAACCGTCGCCACGCCAAAGGCGATCAGCGCCGGTTCGGAGCCGATCCACTGGAAGGACGACGCAAGTGTGAGGTGTCCCGAATACGACGCGATACTCATGACGAGCAGAGGGACAAAGACGCGAAAACCGCACGCGGCGCTCAAGCCGACGCCCACGCAAAGACTCAGAATCGTTTCCATATGGTTCTTAATGTTTAGCTCAGTTAGGCCTTCCGCAAGCCAGTCAGGTCGCCACTTTACGCGCGAACTGCCGCTTCAGCGTGCAACGTAATGCCCGGGCGACAAAAGTCCAGCCGAAGCGACCGAAGCGACGCATGCCGGACGCACGCAGAGAACACAGAGCCAACCCTGTTTGTTTCAGCTTACTCTCACGGCCTCGCGTCCGCCTGTTCCGGCCGGGGCGACCGCTCCACCAGTTTGAGCGCTTCGTCGATGTAAATCTGGCCCGTCATCTCGCCGAGGCAAACGCGCGAGACATATTCGTAACGCTTGAAGCTGCCCCAGTCCTCCCGGGTCAGGATGTAACCGAAGGCGTCGTTCGTCAGGCCGAACAGGAAGTTGTGTGCGCCACGCATTTTCCGTTTCAGATAGTAGCCGATGTTCGGCAGGGCTTCGCCAGGGATGGTAAGGATTTGCGCATTCCCCACGTTCACGAGGTTGATGCGAGTCGTGACCCGGCCCGAGTTGTCGGCATTGTGGCCCAGTGGCGACATTTTCAAGACTGCCAGGAGCATCGGGGATTCAACCGGGAAACTGACTGACCGGGAGGCGCAAAACAATTGCGGATCGCGCTGAATCGAGGCGGAGTCGGCAATGCGCAGCGCTTCGTCTGCGAGCAACTGGCCGATCCGCACGCACTCTGGCCAGGTCCGCATATCCTTGCCTTCGGGGCCGCGGTTGTCCGCCGTGACCATTCCGCCCTGCGCGCTGTTCATGAAGAGGGCGGTGCCGCCCCCTTTCTCGTGAATGCGCTCATAGAGTGGGCCTGCCAAATCCGGACTGAGAATGCCCTGTCCGGAACCCAGCACTTCCGGGTGCACCGCGTAATTGACGAGCGTGGCGAACGGTTTGCCGTCCCGGCCAATCGCTTGAATCACGTGGCAACGCGGGTCGTAAAGTTGCGGCGCGTAGTAGTTGTAGGCGATTCTTCCTTTGGCTTCGCCGGTGGCGATCTTCAAGCCCGCGGGTTGCAGCTTGGAAACCGCTTCGTTCATCGCCTCCGCCATCTTTGCGCAGACCCATTCGAGGTATTTCAAATCGGAAGCGAATCCCCCCTGGCCATCCGGGAACCCATAGCAGTCCGGCGCGCTGTGGGTGTGGGTGGCGCCGATGAGAATGTTTTCGCCCGGAATGCCCTTGACCTGGCTGCGGACTTTATTGCCGAGGGTGGCCGGGAAACCCAGGAAATCAGCCCCTACGATGGCGACGCGTGTCTCGCCATTTTCCAAAACCAAAGCGCGCACCGTGAGGTCTCCTTCCTTTCTCGTCGTCGGGTGAGAGGGCCCGACGCCCCCGGATACGGGCAGCAAGGGATCCGGCGTGACAATCCGCACCGCGATTCCCGCGCGAAATTCCGCCCAGAGTTGCAGCGGGAGGATCAACGCGACCAGAGAAGGCAGCAGAGTTTTTCGAAGACATCCTGCGCAGTTCATGGGGCGCGGTGTAACACGCGCGCAGGTTCATGTCGAGGTTTCGTCCAAAGCTCGCAGAGAGGATTGAGATTAACATGAGGATTACGAGGAGGAGCCTTTGGGCGGGTGGCGACGATTTCGGCGATACGGGTCCTGAAACTCGAATCGAGACGCGGTGTTTGAAACGGAATGAGTCGAATCTGGGAATGGATCGGCGAGCGGTATCGCCTCAGTTACTGCTAGGTCCGCGGGATGGACGACAAAGCTCGTAGCGCAGAGTTGCACTCTGCCGTATCGCAGAATTGTATTCTGCGGGGCGTCTCCCAGTCCGAGCACGCTGGGACTTGCCGGCGCCCTGCCGATTGGAAATCGGCGATAGAGCAGATTGAAAATCTGCGCTACGGTTCTCCGGTCGATCTGTCGTCAATCCCGCGGTCTGCACATTATGGATGCCGTAGGGAGTAATCAGTGATCAGTTGCCAGTTGTCAGTTGCCAGTTGTCAGTGAGCAGTTCATGCGTTCAACGTTCTTCGCTCCGGGGCGACGGAAAGGGTCCGCTTCCGGCGCGATTGCTTGAAGAGCATCTGCGGCGGCTCAGAGCTTGTCGGCTTTGCCCGCAGATGCACAAGCCCGTCGTCACGTGCGGTCCGGTCTTGAGCAAAGTGTTGCTCGTCGGCCAGGCGCCGGGGGACAAAGAACCGGTTCTGGGCCGGCCGTTCGCCTGGACAGCCGGGCGAACCTTGTTTCGCTGGTTTGAAGAAACGGTCGGGATGACCGAAGCGCAGTTCCGGACGTCGATTTACATGGCGGCGGTGTGCCGATGTTTTCCAGGGAAAAAGCCCACCGGCGGCGACCGCGTGCCATCCGGAGAAGAAGTGCGCAACTGCTCGTCGTGGTTGAAGAATGAAGTGGAGATTCTAAAGCCCGCATTGGTGATCCCGGTCGGGAAACTGGCCATCGAACAATTCCTTCCCCACGGCAAGCTGGACGAAGTGATCGGCCGCAAGTTTAGCGTGCGTCACTTTAAGCGCACGTTCGATCTTGTGCCGTTGCCGCATCCTTCCGGCGCCTCGCCGTGGCATCGCATCGAACCGGGCAAAAGCTTGCTCCGGCAGGCGCTGGCGTTGATCGCGGAGCAGACAGCTTTTCGGGAGATCCGTCGGAATTGGCCCAAACAGAAGGCAACAAAGGGAATTTTGTCCAACCACGGATGAACACGGATTCACACGGATAAGAAGAGAAGAAATTAAATCCGTGTTTATCCGTGTCCATCCGTGGTTAGAAATCCGGGAGACATTCTTCTGAGTTTTCAAAGTCAGATTCCTACTGTTCGCGTAGCTCAAGACTGCGCCAGCAATACCAGCTTCCCAAAGTTGCGAAGGGCCGCCAGGGCCTGGCGATTTCGTGCCCGGTTTCCTTGTCCGGCAAATCGGGCAACCGGTAAAGATTCCGCAGCGCCGTGCGGATGCCCAGATCCTGGTGCGGAAAGACGTCCACGCGGCCCAGAGAAAAAATCAAAAACATCTGCGCCGTCCAGACGCCGATGCCTTTGATTTGAACCAATTCCGCGACGACCTCTTCGTCCGGCAGGCGAGCCAGCTTCGCCAGGCGCACGCGGCCTTCCAGCACTTTTGCCGAGAGATCAGAAAGGTAGGCGCTCTTTTGAGGAGAAAGGCCGGCGCTCCGCATTTGCGCGGGCGTCAATTGCGCGAGGTTCTTCGGAGTGATGCGGCGAGGCACGAGGAGCCGGCGCAGCCTTTCGTTGATCGACCGCGCCGCGCTTCCGGAAATCTGCTGCGCGATGATGGAGCGAACCAAGGAGCGAAAGCGATTCCGTTGCAGCTTCAGCCGGAACGGCCCGACTTGATCGATCACGCCGCGAAGGACAGGGTCCGCGGCGCGAAGATGATTCAAGCCGGCTTCAATTGGGCGGGGATCATGCACGATGGATGCGCGAAGGAGCGCGGACAGCTTCGGACAGCTTGTCCGCACGGCGGTTTGGCGAGACTTTCGAGAAGCGGGCGGGCAGGCTGCCCGCGCTCCTTGCGCGCGATTCTTGGAGTCATGGCCCATTTACCACGTTTTGATTTCGGCCCAGAGCCGCTTGAGATCCGGATCGGATAGCGCCATGAGTTTGATGCCGGAGCGATCACCGCGCTCCAAAGCGCGCCGAAGCCATTTCCTGGCGTCGTCGAGCCAGCCCATTTGGCAGGCGTAACAGGAAAGGTTGTAAGGAATGGTCGGTTCCTCGGGGAATTGATCCGCCGCCGGCAGCAACGCTTCCCAGGCAGCCTGCAGTCCGCCATCCGACACGCGGCGCAGAGCATAGGCCTGGTGCAGCCAACCAGAGGAACGGTCCGGTTGCGCTTGAATCAGAGTGCGCGCCACGTCGAGGGCCGCTTTCCAGTTCTGCTCGCTGGCCGCGATGAGCCAGTTGACCTGGAGAACGTCCGGATGGTTTTGAAATGCAGGCGAAATTCGGGCCAACTCCGCGCGCGCTTCGTTGCAGTCGCCCAATTCGATCCAACCAATGGCCGCGGAGAGGAAATGGGTATCGGGCGGTTCCAACTTCGTCATCGGCGCACACAGTAATCCCTGGCCTTAATGGAGACAAGCATGGGCGCGCGTTTTTGAAAATCCGAGAGCCGAATTTGAAATCCGCTGCAACTTCCATTGCTGAATGCAAATCATTCGGAGTAACCGGAACGATTCAGTTGGAATCGGGGAGCACACGCGCCCCCGCGGGTTCCGGCTGGCGCCCTCGCCAGTCGGATTGTCGGAGAAACCATCTCATCAGACGATTGCTCTTTCGCATGGAAGACTTTGGTCGGCGGGGGCGCCGACCAAAGCACGCGAGGGCGCGTGCGCTCCCCATCTGATGTGAATCGTTCCGACGCTACGCCGAGGCGCGGCGGAGACGGTCCGCGATGGCTTGCCACGCCACGTTTTCCGGCGGCGCTTCCACGACGATCAGTTTAGCGCCGGCGGCATCACATCGGTGCCACTCCGAATACAGCGCGCGCCCGAAGGCTTCCGGGTCGCGTGGGAGCACGCAGATCTGGCCATAGCCCGTTTCGCCCGGGAGGCGCGAATGCGCGATCACAAACGTCTCATTGATTTCGAATTTGAGATTTGAAATTTGGGATTTCAGGTCGGCGTCGTTGGTCCAGGACCATACGACCAGTCTGGCTTTGGGAGCGTAATGCCTGTGCAACAGGCCGGGGCTGCGCAAAACCTCGTCCGGCCGGGACTCAACAGCAACCAGATCGCCGGTCACCGCCGCGAGGGATTCAACCGGAATCATCCCCGGTCGAAGCATTCGCGCTGGCAGGGTGGTCAGATCCAGCACGGTGGATTCGATTCCGACCTGGGCCGGGCCGCCGTCGAGCACAAGCTGGACTTTTCCGCACAGACCGCTCCGCGCGTCCTCCGCGGTGGTTGGCGAAACCTGCCCGGAAAGGTTGGCGCTGGGCGCAGCCAGCGGAAAACCGCACGCCCGAATGACCGCTTCGATAACCGGGTGACGCGGCCAACGCACGCCGACCGTCGGACCTCGCGCCGTGACAGGGTCAGGAATCCGATCCGCGCGTGGCAGGACCAAGGTCAGCGGCCCTGGCCAAAAGGCATTGGCTAACTTCGCCGCCAGCGGAGGCCATTCTTTGACGCAGCGTTGGGCCATTTCCAGGCTGACCACATGGACGATGATCGGATTGTGCGCTGGGCGGCCTTTCACGGCGAAGATCTTCTCGACGGCAGTCGCGTCGAGGGCATTGGCCGCCAGGCCGTATACGGTCTCGGTGGGCAAAACCACGACCTCGCCCGCGCGCAGGAGCCGAACCGCTTCTTGCACCGCGGCGGCGAGCAAACCGGGCGTGTGTGTGGCCAGGACTTTGCACTTTTCCATTGCCTGGGGAATAAACCGCACGTTAGTTTCGTCAAAGTGGTTCTATCGTCGTTATTGTGTTGAAACAAGTGTCAAACCAACTCCGTCCTGCCGAGGGCAGGGCGGTGCTGCAGTGCCGCATCGACAGCAAATCGTCTGCGCGGCAACGCAGCCCTACCGGGGTGTTCATGGCAAACGTCCGCGGACAAGAATCCGGGCATGCGGCCCATGAACCGAAGCCCGCGCGGACCGCGGCCTTCAGGCTGCTTCCGGCCTGGCTCTGGAGTTCGGCGTTGAAGCGGCCTAAAGGCCGCAGTCCGGAGGAACGGTTCATGGGAAGGCGTGCCGGGTTGGTTCTGTTGCTGGCTGCGTTCGTGACTGGTTGTAGCCGGGAGGAAATTCGAGTCTATCGGGCTCCCAAGGAGAAAACCGCCGTTTCGACCGCCTCGACGCACGAGCACGCGCCCCGCAACTTTCCCAAGCTGGGATGGCAGTTGCCGCCGAGCTGGGAGGAACGCGGTCCCGGCCGCATGAGCATCGCCAGTTTCTGGATTCCGGGAAACGAAGGCCAGGGCGCCGAAGTGTCGGTCATGCCCATGCCCGGCGAAAGCGCCAGCAATTTGAGTTTGCTGGTGAACATCGTGCGCCAGAGCTCAGGCCTGACTCCAATCGGCGACCAGGAGGTCGAAAAGCTCGCTGAAACCGTTCAAATCGGCGAATCCTCGGCGCGTTTGGTGGATTTGAGCGGCGCGACGGCATCGAGCGGCGAGGCTCAGACCAATCAAATTGTGCTGGCGGTCTTCCCGCGCGCAGGCACGACGTGGTTTTTCAAAATGGCCGGCAGCGCCTCACTCGTGGCGTCACAGAAGACCGCCTTTCTCGATTTCTTGAAATCCATCGAGTTTCACGAAGTCAGTGGCCAGACTGAGGTCGCGGGGAATTCGGCCAGCGGCACTTTGGATGCGGGTTCGAGCGCGTCGTCGCGCAAGCCAAAGTGGGAAGTGCCGCAAAGCTGGCAGGAAGTGCCGCCGACGGAGTTTCTGCTGGCGAAGTTCATCTTGTCCGGTGGCGCTGATTCCAGAGCCGAGGTAACCGTGAGCGTCTTTGGGGGCGCGGCAGGGGGAGTAGCCGGGAATGTGAATCGTTGGCGGAAGCAACTTGCGTTGCCGGAATTGTCCGAGTCTGAGGCGGCGAAGCAAGTCAGCCCTCTTGACCTTGCCGAAGGCAAAGCGATGTTAGTCGATATGAGCGGACAGGACGCCAAAACCGGACGCAAAGCGCGCTTGGTCGGAGTGATTTTTCCACAAGGCGGCCAAACGTGGTTCTACAAGCTGATGGGCGACGAAGCGGTGGCGGAGCAGGAGAAGGCAGCGTTCCTGAAGTTCATCCAAACGGCCAGGCATTCCAATGGAGCGTAACAAGATCATCCTGTTCCTGACATCACTGAAGCTGACGGTGGTCTGCCTGTCGCTGGGGATCGTGCTGGTTTTCCTCGGCACGCTGGCGCAAGTGAGCGAAGGGCTGTACATCGCGCAGAACCGCTGGTTTCGCAGCTTCTTCATCTGGTGGGGACCCACCGGAGCCGCGTGGCAAATCCCGATTTTCCCTGGCGGGTACCTGGTCGGCACGGTGTTGGTGGTGAACCTGGTGCTGACCCACATCAAACGTTTCCAACTGACCTGGAAGAAGCTCGGCATTCACGTGACGCACGTCGGCATCATCTTGCTGTTGCTGGGCCAGCTCGCGACGGATTTGCTGTCGCGCGAGACGCAGATGAGTTTCGCCGAGGGAGAGTCGCGGCATTATTCGAGCAGTTCGATGAGCACCGAGATCGCTTTCGTCACCAACTGCGAAAACCCGGACGAAGAAGAAGTCGTGGCCATTCCGCAGTCCGTGTTGGCTGAGAAGGGCGAGATTCGGCATGAAAAGCTTCCGTTCATAGTTCGCGTCGAGCAACTCCATATCAACTCGCGGGTGCGGCAACGGGCGCCGATGATGGATACCAACCCGCCGCCGGCCACGGCGGGGTACGGCCCGAAGATAACGCTGGTGCCCGTGCCAGAAACCAGGACGACAGACGAGCGGAATCTCCCGGCCGCGGTCCTCGAGTTGGTTGGTCCGCAAGGCTCGCTGGGCACGTGGGTAGGTCAAGTCACTCTCGACGAGCAAGAAGTTAAAGTGGGGGACCGCAGTTGGCGGATGAGCCTGCGCTTCGAGCGCGAGTATCATCGCTTCTCCGTGCAGTTGCTGAAGACCACGCACGAGGTTTATCCCGGGACGAGATCGTCCGCCAATCCGCAGGGTATTCCGAAAAACTTCCAGAGCCGTGTGCGCATTGAGAATCCCAAAACTCGCGAGTCGCGCGAGGTGGACATTTACATGAACAATCCGCTGCGCTACGAGGGTTTGACCTTTTACCAGTATCAGATGGGAAGCGACGAGTTGGATCGCAACCGAGGCACGAGCGTGCTGCAAGTGGTGCGCAATCCAAGCTGGCTGACGCCCTACCTGGCATGCGTGCTGGTCGGCGGAGGCTTGGTCATTCAATTCATGATGCATTTGGCCGGGTTCATCAAGAAACGGAGGATTGCATGAAAAAATGGTTGCCGGGAATCATCGTTGGCGTGTGCGCGCTCTGGGTCCTTTCGGCGTTCCGCGCGCCGCGCGACCCAGAGGGCGCGTGGGCGGTGCAGGAATTCGGCAAGTTGCCTGTGATATCGAACGGACGCTTTCAACCGCTCGATTCGCTCGCGCGCAATTCGCTGGCCCAGATTCGCGAGAAACAGACCGCGAACCTGGAGCCGTGGAAAAAAGTGTCCGAATCTCCGCGCATCCTTTCCGCCACGGAATGGCTGATGCATGTGATGATGGCCCCGAAACAGGCCGACGAGATGCCGGTGTTTCGTGTGGACCACCCGGAAGTGCGCAGCTTGCTGCGCTTGCCCGACGCCGATCCCGAGAAACGCCAGGACGGCAAGCATTATTCGTGGAATCAAATCTGGCCCGCCCACGAAGAGCTGCAGAAGCAGACGGACCGCATCTCCGGGATCGAGCCGGCGCATCGCTCGCCCTTCGAGCAAGCGGTGATGAAATTGCAGAGCCGGCTCTTCCTTTACATGCGGCTCAAGAACACGGTGTTTCCGGAAAACTGGGAAAATGTGTCCAAGGAACTGAACGGATACTTGAGCTCGGTGGAAGCCGGAATGGCGGCGTTCCGGGCGCAACAGGCGGAGAAGGATTACGACAAGAAAGCTTACGACCTGTTCACCGGCTATGTCACGCGATTCGACGCGATGACTCGGATGGGCACGCCGCTGCTGGTGCCGCCGATCCACGCCGAATCTGCGCGCGACCAATGGATGCGCATGGGCGAGGCGATGATCGAGATTGTCCACGGGCATTCCTTGCCCGCGGCTGTAAATGTCTATGCCTCGATGGCCGGCGCCTTTCGCGAAGGCCGGATCGCGGACTTCAACAAGGCGGTGGCGGATTACCGGGCGTCGATCGCGGACAAGTATGCTCCGGAACTCGCCAAGGCGCAGCGGGAGCATTACTTCAACGCGCTGGCTCTGTTCTACAAATCGCTGGTTGTTTATGTGCTGGCGTTTCTGCTCGCGTGCGCTTCGTGGTTCAACCTTTCGGATTGGCTGCGGCGCGCGGCTTTTGGATTGATCGGCGTGGCCTTCGTCGTTCAGACCGCCGGTTTGCTATACCGCATGTTGCTCGAAGGCCGGCCCCCGGTGACGAATCTGTATTCGTCAGCGGTTTTCATCGGCTGGGGCGCGGTGGTGCTCGGAATGATTCTGGAACGATTCTACAAGGACGGCATCGGGTCAGTGGTGGCTTCGGCCGTGGGCTTCATCACGTTAATAATCGCGCACAACCTCTCGCTGGGAGGGGATACCATGGAAATGATGCGCGCCGTGCTGGACACCAATTTCTGGCTGGCAACGCACGTGGTCGTCATCACGCTTGGCTATTCCTCGACGTTTGTGGCGGGCTTCCTGGCCATCGTGTACCTGGTGCGCGGGGTATTTACGCGGACGCTGACCGAGGTCGTTGGGAAGGCGCTGTCGCGAATGGTGTACGGGATTATTTGCTTCGCGACGCTGTTCAGCTTCGTCGGCACCGTCCTGGGCGGAATCTGGGCCGATCAATCCTGGGGTCGATTCTGGGGGTGGGACCCGAAGGAGAACGGCGCGCTGATCATCGTGCTTTGGAATGCGCTGATCCTGCACGCGCGGTGGGGCGGCATGGTCAAAGAACGCGGGCTGATGAACCTGGCGGTGGTCGGCAACATCGTGACGGCGTGGTCGTGGTTCGGGGTGAACATGCTGGGCATCGGCCTGCATTCGTACGGCTTCACCGACGCGGCGTTCCGGTGGTTGATGCTGTTCATCGGCAGCCAGCTTCTGCTGATCGCCCTGGGCCTCATGCCGCAAACCTACTGGCTGAGCTTCCGCGAACGCCTGAGTAACGGAACTTCTCCGGTGCGTCCGCCGGGCGGGCGTGGAAAGACGGCGCCGGCAAATGCCTGAAGGTCTCAGGCGGGCCGGTTCTTTCGGAGATATTCCCGGCAACGCTCAACCGTTCCACGGCGAAACTCATCATAGGGTCTGTGCAAAAATAACTTCCGGTTTTGGCGGGAGCGCCGCCTGGCCGGATGCAAGGCGCGAGGAGGGAGCATCCCCGTTTTGGGGCTGTGACCGACGAGCAACGCCGCAGCCGGCCAGGCGCCGCCCCGCCCCGGAGGGCTGGGGCGATTTCGCTTTCTGGCTTAAAATGCTCAAAACGGCGGCCAAGGCGGCTGTAACCCCTTTTAACGACGGTGGAGCGACGCTCCAGCGGAGCTTTTCTTCGATGGCATTGGCTCGGCAGGAGTCTCGCCCCACCTTTACTAACTCAACTGAGGGGATACAGGCGGCTACAGGCGGCCAGGCGGCCTCCAAATCCTTTTGACGCCTCTCGGCTCTTCCCGTAGCGTGTCTAGCCGGAAATTTCCGACGTTGCCATGATTGGTTTCATCATCAAAAAAATACTTGGGTCAAAAAACGACCGCGAGGTCCGAAAGCTCCGGCCATTCGTGACCCGGATCAACGAGATTGAGCAGCAGTATCAGTCGCTGACTGACGAACAACTCCGAGCCAAAACGGAGGAATTCAAGGAGCGCATTGAAAAGGCGTCGCAAGAACGCGGAGTCCCCGAAATCCTGGCGCAAGCGCGCCAGCTCGAATCCGAATTGCGCGCTGACGAGGCCAAAATTGAACGGCGTAAGGCCAAGGATATCGAGCAGCAGATTCTCGACGAATTGCTTCCGGAAGCTTTTGCGGCCGTGAAAAACGCCTGCCGGCGCCTCCTGGGACAGGAGATCATCGTCCGGGGGCACCCGCTGAAGTGGGATATGGTGCCGTTTGACGTGCAATTGATCGGCGGCATGGCGCTGCACCGGGGCACGATCGCGGAAATGGCCACCGGCGAAGGCAAGACACTCGTGGCCACGCTGCCGGTTTATCTGAACGCGCTGGCCGGATATGGAGTTCACGTGGTGACGGTGAACGATTACCTCGCGGCGCGGGACAGCGAATGGATGGGAGCGGTGTACCAATTCCTCGGCTTGACGGTTGGCTGCATTTTGCACGATCAGCCGCCGAACGTCCGGCGCGAGCAGTATCATTGCGACATCACTTACGGGACCAACGCCGAATTCGGGTTCGATTACCTCCGCGACAACGGCATGGCCACGCGCAAAGAGGAGCAAGTCCAGCGCGGCCACTGGTACGCCATCGTGGACGAAGTCGATTCGATCCTCATCGACGAAGCCCGCACGCCGTTGATCATCAGCGGCCCCGCGGTCGTCAACGTGGATAACCAGTACGACAAATTCAAACCGGCGGTGGAGTCGCTGGTCCGGGCGCAGGAGAAGCTCTGCAATCGGTTTCTGTCGGAGGCGGAATCTTTGCTCCGACAACTTCGGCCAACCGACGGTTCCAATCCGCAAAACCCGGGCGAGGTGGAGCACCAGATCGGTCTGCTGCTCTATCGCGTCAAGCTGGGCAATCCCCGATCCGAAGGCTTGCTGAAGGTTTTGGAAGAGCCGGAAAACCACCGCATGATGAACACGGCGGAGATGAAACTTCACGCGGACCAGTCCAAGAAGATGCTCTACGAACAAAAGGAGGAATTGTTCTTTGCGATCGACGAGAAAGGCCACGAAGCCGACTTGACGGAAAAAGGCCGGAATTTCCTGAGTCCGAAAGATCCCGACGCGTTTGTTTTGCCAGACCTGATCACTCAATTCCACGAGATTGACGCGAAGCAGGACGCGGAACTTCGCCAGCGGGTCGAGATGAAGGCGAAGTTGCAGGCCGACTTCGAGCGCAAGGCGCAGCAAATCCATACCATCTCCCAGTTGCTGAAGGCCTATTCTCTATATCAAAAGGACGTTCAATACGTCGTCCAGGACAACAAAGTCATCATCGTCGATGAAAACACCGGGCGCCTGATGACCGGCCGCCGGTGGAGCGACGGATTGCACCAGGCCGTGGAAGCCAAGGAATGCGTCGAGATCGAACGCGAAACGCAAACGCTGGCCACGATCACGATCCAAAACTATTTCCGCATGTACCAGAAACTGGCGGGCATGACAGGAACGGCGGAGACGGAGGCCTCTGAATTCTACGATATTTACAAATTGGGCGTGCTCGTCATTCCCACGAACAAGCCGGTCTGCCGCCGGGACGCCCACGATACGGTGTACAAGACCAGGCGCGAGAAATACGAGGCTGTGCTCAGAGAAATCCAGGCCATCCATGGCGAGGGCCGGCCAATCCTGGTGGGCACCATCTCGGTCGAGGTGAGCGAGCATTTATCCAGGTTGTTGAATCGCGTCGGAATTCCGCATTCGGTCTTGAACGCGAAATACCACCAGCGCGAGGCAGAAATTGTCTCGCTCGCCGGGCAGCGCGGAGCAGTCACGATCGCCACGAACATGGCTGGTCGAGGCACGGACATCAAACTGGGGCAAGGCGTTCCTGATCTCGGCGGATTGCACGTGATCGGGACGGAGCGTCACGAAGCGCGCCGGATTGACCGCCAGTTGCGTGGCCGTTGCGCGCGGCAAGGCGATCCAGGCTCATCGCACTTCTTCATCGGACTTGAAGATGACCTGATGCGCCTTTTCGGCTCCGACAAGATTGTGAAATTGATGGAGAGGATGGGATACGAAGAAGGCCAGGAACTCGAACACCCGTTGCTCAATCGTTCCATCGAAACCGCGCAGAAGCGAGTCGAGCAGCACAACTTTCAGATTCGCAAGCGGACGCTGGAATACGACGACGTGATGAACAAGCAGCGGGAAGTCATCTACGGCTTCCGCAATGAAATCATTCATTCCGACGACGTTCAGGACCGCTTGATGGACGTGATGGAGGAAGTCGTCCTTCAGAAGGTTCAAGAGTTTACTTCGCCCACCCAAGGTCCGGAGGACTGGACACTGCGAGCTCTGGCGGATTGGATCAACCTGACGTTTCCACTGGGCATCCCCGAGAGCGAGATCACCAAAGCCGCGAACAGCGGGAGTGAAGAGCCGGTGCCGGGTTCGCTCTTCGACGGCCTGAGCGCCGCGCAATTCGCGGTCTGCCATTTTATTTCAAGCAAGGTTCGAGAGGCGTACAAACTGAA
>Ga0194132_10001052_pt1 | contig 55926 bp, 57 predicted proteins | sample TA2KigOf80mmetaG_FD_148612 | JGI IMG/M metagenome (GOLD analysis project Ga0194132, IMG submission 148612) | Freshwater microbial communities from Lake Tanganyika, Tanzania - TA2015054 Kigoma Offshore 80m | ecosystem: Environmental > Aquatic > Freshwater > Lake | place: Tanzania: Lake... | reverse complement strand
CGCGCGGAACCCGTGCAGGCGAAAATAGCGGTAGACCAGGTTGGGCAACCCGCCCTGCGCCAACAGCGAGCGGAACGACGGCCCGAGCAACGCGTTCCGTTCGTTCTCCGAAAGCGGATAGCGGCCGAGCCACGCCGCCTTGTCGTGCTGGAACGCGGCCGTGTTTTCTGCCCGCGTCGCCTCGTACATCGCTTTGTTGAGCAGGTAGGACGACATTACGACGATCGTGGTGGGCCTATCCGCTGCCATCAAGTCTTTTCTGTGCGCGCCATGACTGCCTGACACACGGTCGTTGAGACGACGACATTCGTCGCGGCGGCCGCTTGCGCCGGCCTCGCCAGCGAAGAACGCGACCAAATAATTGATCTGCTGTCGCGTCAGCCCACAGCCGCCGGTAAAGGAAATGCTACGAACAGCCGTCGATATGTATCGAGTCCGGAGACCTGGGCGATGAGCCGGACGGGCAAGGATTCGATCCTGGCTGCACGCCGTCGGCCCGTTACCGCTGGCCTCGCTCGAAGAAGCCTAGCGCCAATTCGTCGAAGTCGGCGGCGCGCTCGACCTGGGCCCAATGGCCGCAGCGCGGGAAGATGTGGATCTCGGCGTCCTTGAACATCTTGACCATGGTGAGGCCGGAATCGATCGACGAGAACCGGTCCTCGGCGCCCCACACGAACAGGGTCGGGCACTGAACCTTGCCCAAGAGGTGGCTGATGTCCTCGGCCTTGGGCGGGTCCTTGGTCCATTGCGCGATCGCGGCCGGCGTCGCGCTCGCTTGAAAGCGCTCCTCGACAATGGCGTCGGTCAGGAACGAGGAATCCCACACCAGCGTCTGGATCAACTTGCGCATCTTGTCGCGGGTCGGGCCCTCGCCCCGGTAGTAGTCGCTGATGATCTTGATGCCCTCGGTCGGGCGCGGCATGAAGAAGCCGTGCTGGAACGCGTTGTTGCCCATGGCGACGAAGCGGTCGATGCGGGCCGGGCAGTCGATCGCGAACTTGATCACCGACTGCGCCCCGATCGAGTTGCCGATGAAATGCGCGCGCTCGATCCCGAGCGTGTCCATCAGCTTCCGGATCGCGATCGCGCAGTGCGAGAGCCGCCCCTCCGGCGTCGAACACATCTGCGAGCGGCCGAAGTTCGGCATGTCCATCAGGATCATGCGGTAGCGGGCCGAAATCGCCGGCACGTTCTGCTTGAAATTGCTCCAGCCCGAGGCGCCGGGACCGCCGCCGTGCAGGCAGATGACCGGGTACCCCCGGCCGATGTCGTTGATGTAAAGCGCGAGGCCGCCGACGTCGACGTGGCGGCCGCCGGTCTCGCCGCCGTCAACTGATGACTTCATTCTGCGCTTTCTTGCGGACGAAGCGTTCGGGCGGCGGCGCATCGCGCTTGATGCCGCGCGCGTGGTCGTCGACGTACTGGCGGAGCGACTGCATGGCGCGGTCCGGCCGGTACAGGATCTCGGGCGGCGTCGTCATGTTCTCGACCATCCAGGCGTCCTGGTCGTTGAACTGGCGGTGGAAGAACGGCCGGATGTAGAGGTAGTACTTGATCCGGTGCCAGAGCGCGCCGAGTCCGGTCGCGCGTTTGCAGATGAACTGGAGGTAGCGGTGGTAGCCCTGCTTGGTGGGGACGTACCACTCGTAATGGGCCCAGTTGGCGTACTGGACGCGCAAATTGCCGGGCAGCCGGAAGCGGATACCGCGGGCGCCGCGCCGCCACCGCCACCAATGTTTGGGCGGCCAGTGGCCGAGGCCCGGATACTCCGCGCCGAAGCCGATGTCGGCCAGATCGCGTGTCAGCCATTTGCCGTCTTCGGACATGCGCGGCTCCGACCAGCCCCACGCCGGGGCGCGGCGCCAGAACGTCCACGCGCCGCGGCGGTGGAGGTACTTGACGTGGCCCTCGTCGTAGCCGTTCTCGCAACCATGGCGCCAGTCGCCGGCCCGGGTCGTGATGCGGCCGGTGAGGATCGCATCGCTCATCAGGAACTCGTCGGGAATATCGGTCTCGACCGGCGGCGGCGTTTCATCGCCGAGGTAAATCCAGACCAGGCCGCGGCGCTCTTCGACCGGATAGGTGCGGACGCTGACGTTGCCTTTCCCGACTACCGGCGAATCGGGACCATCGGTGAGCGCGGCCTTGAGCGCGCCGGTCTTAAGGTCGAACACCCAGCCGTGATAGGAGCAGGTGCGCGTGCCCGGGAAATCGCACGCCGCCGGGTGCAGCTGGACGCCGCGGTGCGGGCAGCGATTTTCCATCGCGTAGGCACGGCCGCCGTCGCGGAAGAAAGCGATGTCGCGGCCGAGCAGGGTGAGACCGATGCCCTGGCGCGGGCTCAAGTCGCGCGACCACATCACCGGGTACCAATATTCGGGGAAGCCCAAAGGGGCGCTGTCGTAGATCGGGAACTTGGTGCGGCCGACTTCGGCGCCGCTGATCTGCGCCACCAGCTGCCGCGGCACACCGGTCGGTTTCGGCATCAAGGCCATGACGGACTCCTCGAAACGACCCCTGTCGCTACGCGGCCGACGCCGTGGCGTTGCGCCGGTACTGGGCGAGATGCTGGACGATCGCGTCGGTCGCGAGCACGTCGCCGAAGCTCATGATGAACGTCGACATCGTCGCCAGGTGGTCGGCGTCCGAGCGGCAGGCGTTGGCGTCCATCACCATGATCGTCTGATAATCGTGGTTCATGGCGTCGCGCGCGGTCGACTCGCAGCACGAGTTGGTGAGTGTGCCGGCGACGACCACGGTCGCGATGCCGCGGCGCCTGAGCAGCCCGTTCAGATCGTCGGGGCCGTAGAACGCGCTGTAGCGGTCCTTGTGGACGACGACATCTTCGGGCTGGACGTCCATCTCGTGCCAGAACTTCCAGCCGTCGGCGCCGCGCTTCAAGGTCGCGGTCCACGCGCCGGGCTTGGCTTCGAAGCTTTTCAGGTAGAGCGCCCACGGGCCGCGCTCGCTCTCGACGTGGCCGCGCACCCACACCACCAGTCCGCCGGCGGCCCGGAGCGCACCGGCCAGGCGATTGATGTTGGCGACGATCGCGCGCGCCTGGGGCACCTCGGCCAGGCCGCCGGGTGCCACGAACGCGTTCTGCATGTCGACCACGACCAGCGCCGCCGTCGCCGGCGCGAACGCGGCGAACGGATGCAGCGTGCCGCGGCGGCGGACGACGCGGGCCAGATGCTCTTCCGGTATCTCGACGTGATGCATCGCGCTCCCTCGATGCGCGGCCGGCATTGTCGAGAAGCGCGTCGGCCGATGCAAGCGCCGAATGGCTTCAGGCCGCGGCCAGCACGCGCTTATGGATGCCGTCGTACATCAGGAACGTCATTTCGACCGTTTGTCTGACGATGGTCAGGACACGGCGGCGCTCGTCGGTAGTGGTCGCGAATTGGTCGAGCAGGCGCTTGCCGATCCCGGAATGGTCCTCGTCGGCGACGTCGTGCACGACCCAGAACGCGACCGCCCTGTCGGTGAGCCCGAACTGGCGCTGGAACGACGTGGCGAGATGGCGGAACACGCCCGGACCGTGCGCCTCGGCCGCCAGCATGTGAGCCGACACCGCCTCGAGAAACGGGCGGTTGCACATGCCCTCGTACCAGCCTTTGAAGCCGCGCACCTCGGGGCAGAATTCGGTATCGGCGATGGCGGTGCGGTCGAGGCCGAGTTCGGCGGCGAAATCGACGTAAAGCTGGTTGTGCGAGCGGCCATCGGCGTAGAGCCGGCCGGTGCCTTCCTCGTAGACGACCTCGGCGATCAGCTGTCGCCAGCCGGGGTCGGGGCAATTGACGTAGATCGGGCCGTGGTAGCGGTGGTTGTGAAGCGGAAACACGCTGAACTGGCGCGCGAACTCGCGCACCTGGGCGAGGGCGAAGGCGCCGTCGATCAGGCCCTTCCACAACGGATGCTCGTCGAACGGGTTGTCCTTGTGGATCTTCGCGATCGTGCCGAGCACGCTGTCGTTGGTGAGCGCCATCGTTCCGCCTCGCGACAGGTTGAGGGCAGGAGAAGATAGTAACAGGTGCGACGGCGGGCTGCCGATCCCGGCAGCGTGACGGCCGCACCGCCGAGCCCGACCACCGGGTGCGTGCTCCATGCAACGCCACGCAACAATTTTTCGTGCGGGCAATAAAAAGTCTTGCATTGGAAAAAACTCTAACTTATTGGAACTAATAGACGCCAATCGCACGTGCCCAAGGCCCCATTAGTAGGGTCAAGCAACGACGTGACCGCGTCCTTTTCGGCAAAGCCGGTCGACAGTGGGCCGGCACCTTAAGGGAAGTGGATACGATGTTCTCCGGGCACGAAGCGCCCTATCCCTCCATCGACGGGTGAACGACCTCTCGCTCGAACCTCGGCCAGGGGTTCCGGCGGGCGTTAGCCGTTTCCGTAGCGCCGCATCGCGCGCGTTTGGGCTTTGCCCAGCGCCGGTGCGGGTCGTTTCTCAGTCGGTCCCGAGGCGCCGTCAAGCGCGCCACGGGAATGGAGGAAAGGCAGCGAATGAGTAGCAAGCACGTCGCTTACGACCATCGCATCGTGATGGTCGGGTTCGGTTCGATCGGTCAAGGCGTTCTACCGTTGCTCCTGCGTCACGTCGACATGCCACGCGAAAACGTGGTGGTGGTGACCGGGGACGCACGCGGCCGCGACGTCGCCGCCGATCTGGGCGTCGCGTTCAACGTTATCCCGCTCGATCGCGGCAACTACCGCGAGGTGCTGACGCCGCTGCTGCGCGCCGGCGACTTACTGCTCAACCTCTCGGTCGATGTTGCCTCGGTCGCGCTGATCGAGCTCGCGCACCAGCAAGGCGCGCTCTACCTCGATACCTGCATCGAGCCGTGGGCCGGCGGCTACACCGACCCCGCGCTCACGCCGTCGCAGCGTTCGAACTACGCACTCCGCGAGTTGGCGCTCGCCTTGGCGCCCAGGCTGGCCAACGGGCCGACCGTGGTCCTGACCCACGGCGCCAATCCGGGCCTGGTCTCGCACTTCGTCAAGGAGGCGCTGCTCGCGATCGCCCGTGACACCGGCCACAACGTACGCAGCCCGCGCGATCGCATCGGCTGGGCCTTGCTCGCCCGCGATCTGGGCATCAAGACCATCCACATCGCCGAACGCGACACCCAGGTCTCGCTCGAGCCCAAGAAGCCGGGCGAGTTTGTCAACACCTGGTCGGTCGATGGCTTCGTCGGCGAGGGCTCGCAGCCGGCCGAGCTCGGCTGGGGCACCCACGAGCGCCACTTCCCCGAGGACGCCCGCCGCCACGGCTTCGGCTGCGATGCCGCGATCTACCTGATGCGGCCGGGGGCCTCGACCCGGGTCCGTACCTGGACCCCGCTCGAAGGGCCGTTCCACGGCTTCCTCGTCACCCACAACGAGTCGATCTCGATCGCCGACTACTACTCGCTGGTCGAGGGCGGCACCGTCCGCTACCGGCCGACCGTCCACTACGCCTACCACCCGTGCGACGACGCGGTGCTGTCCTTGCACGAGCTCGCCGGCAAGAACTGGACGCTGCAGTCCGCGAAACGGCTGATGATGAACGAGATCGCGACCGGCATCGACGAATTGGGCGTGCTGCTGATGGGCCACGCCAAGGGCGCCTACTGGTTCGGTTCGCGGCTCTCGATCGGCGAAGCCCGCCGCGTCGCCCCCTACAACAACGCCACCAGCCTGCAGGTCACCGCGGCGGTGCTGGCCGGCGTCATCTGGGCGATCGAGAATCCCAGGGCCGGCGTGGTCGAGGCCGACAACATGGACCACGCCCGCGTCCTCGAGATCGCCAAGCCCTACTTGGGCGACGTGGTCGGCGTCTATTCCGACTGGACCCCGCTTGCCGGTCGCGGCGCCCTGTTCCCGGAGGCGGTCGACGCCTCCGACCCCTGGCAGTTCAAGAATTTCCGCGTCGCTTGACGAGCGCGCGATAGGAGAACCCCGACAATGACCAAGCGCATCGAACGTTTCCTCGCCGAGCAAAAGCCTCCCACGCCGTGCCTGGTGATGGATTTGGACGTGGTCGCCGACAACTATCGGCGGCTGCGGGCCGCGGTGCCGCATGCCGGCATCTACTACGCGGTCAAGGCCAACCCGGCGCCCGAGATCTTGACGCTGCTCGACAAGATGGGGTCGTCGTTCGACACCGCGTCGGTCAACGAGATCGACATGGTGCTCGCGACCGGGGCCAAGGCCGACCGCATCTCCTACGGCAACACCATCAAGAAGAAGGAAGACGTGGCGCAGGCGTTCAAGCGCGGCGTCACACTCTATGCGTTCGATTCTGACGCCGAACTCGCCAAGATCGCCGATGCGGCGCCGGGCAGCCGCGTGTTCTGCCGCATTCTCACCTCGAACGCCAACGCCGACTGGCCTCTGTCGCGCAAGTTCGGCTGCGACGTCCAGATGGCGAAAACGCTTCTGCTCGAGGCGGCCAAGCGCGACGTCGTCCCGGTCGGGGTGTCGTTCCACGTCGGCTCGCAGCAGCGCGACCCCTCGCAGTGGGACATCGCCGTCGAGCAGGCGGCGTGGCTGTTCCGCCAGTGCGAGGAGAAAGGCGTCATGCTGTCGATGCTCAACATCGGCGGCGGCTTCCCGACCCGCTATCGCCGCACCGTGCCCGGGCTCAAGACCTACGGTGTGGCGGTCCAGGATTCGCTCAGCAAGCACTTCGGCAACCGCATCCCCGAAATCGTGGTCGAGCCCGGCCGCCAACTGGTCGGCAGCGCGGGCGTGATCCAGACCGAGGTCGTGCTGATCTCGAAAAAGTCCGACGGCGACAGGAAGTCGTGGGTCTATCTCGACATCGGCAAGTTCGGCGGCCTCGCCGAGACCATGGACGAGGCGATCCAGTACCCGATCGTCTCCACCCGCACCGGCCAGCCGATGCCGGTCGCGCTCGCCGGCCCGACCTGCGATTCGGCCGACATTCTTTACGAGAAGGCCGACTACACGCTGCCGGCCGACCTCGCGATCGGCGATCGCCTCGAGATCCGCGCCGCCGGCGCCTACACCACGACCTACGCCTCGGTCGCCTTCAACGGCTTCGAGCCGATCAAGACCTACTGCATCTGAGCTGGTGTTCGACAGTGCAGCCCTCCGCGTGAACTCATGAAGAGGGTTTTTTTCTCCGCGACAGTTTTGGGAGGCCGGCCCGCTTCGGGCCGGCCGCAATGACACAGGGGGTTCTATATGCTTGAGAAACATTTCGGCCTGAGCGCCAACAACACGTCGGTACGGACCGAGGTCCTTGCCGGCGTCACCACGTTCCTGACCATGGCCTATATCATCTTCGTCAACCCGGCGATCCTCGCCAACGCCGGCATGGACAAGAACGCGGTGTTCGTCGCGACCTGCCTGGCCGCGGCGATCGCGAGCGTGATGATGGGCGTGATTGCCAACTACCCGATCGCGCTCGCACCCGGCATGGGCCTGAACGCCTATTTCGCGTTCACCGTCGCGCCCAAGTTCGGCTGGGAAGCGGCACTGGGCGCCGTATTCGTCTCGGGCGTCATCTTCTTCATCCTGTCGGTGCTGCCGGTGCGCGAGTGGATCATCAACGCGATCCCCAAGTCCTTGAAGCTCGCGATCTCGGCCGGCATCGGCCTCTTCCTCGGCATCATCGGGCTTCAGGCCTGCGGCTTCGTCGTCGATCACCCGGCGACCCTGGTGACGCACGGCGACTTTACCAAGTGGCCGGTGATCCTGGCCGGGGTCGGCTTCGCGATCATGATCGCGCTCGACCACTACAAAGTCCCGGGTGGGCTCATCATCGGCGTCCTGGCGGTCACCGTGATCGCGATGCTCCTCGGCCTCCAGAAGTTCGGCGGCATCGCCTCGGCGCCGCCCTCGATCGCGCCGGTGTTCTTGAAGCTCGACATCGGCGCCGCGCTTTCGATCGGGCTGGTCACGGTTGTGTTCGCGTTCCTGTTCGTCGACCTGTTCGACAACTCCGGGACCTTGATCGGCATCGCCCACCGCGCCGGGTTCCTGCGCCCCGACGGCACCGTGCCGCGGCTCGGCCAGGCGCTCACGGTCGATTCCTCGGCGGCGATGATCGGCGCCGCGCTCGGCACCTCGACGACCACGAGCTACATCGAAAGCGCGGCCGGCATCAAAGCCGGCGGCCGCACCGGCCTGACCGCGGTCGTGGTCGGGATCCTGTTCGTGCTGGCGCTGTTCTTCGCGCCGCTCGCCGGTTCGGTGCCGGCGTTCGCGACCGCGCCGGCCTTGATCTACGTCGCCTGCCTGATGGCCAAGGGCCTGACCGAGATCGACTGGGAGGACGCGACCGAGTACGCGCCGGCGGTGCTGACCGCGCTCACCATGCCGTTCACCTATTCGATCGCCGACGGCATCGCGGTCGGGTTCATCGCCTACGCCGTGATCAAGGTGGCGTCGGGCCGTGCCCGCGAGGTCTCGCCGGTGATCGCGATCCTGGCGGTGCTGTTCGTCTTGAAGTACGCGTTCGTCTAACTAACCCCCTCCCCGGCCCTCCCCCTCGTCGAGGGGGAGGGAAGGGTGGGGGTCTACGGGAACGCCGCCGCGAGGAACGCGAGCACGGCGTCGGCGCCGCCCTTGATCGGCACGTCGTTGTGGCCGGCGCCGGCAATGAAGACGCCGCGTTTGGGCTCAGGCGCGGCCGCGAGAAGTGCGCGGCCGAAGCGGACCGGAACGACGAGATCGGCCTCGCCATGGACGATGAGGAGCGGCGCGCGTAACGCGCTGATGCGGGCGGCCGAATCGTAGCGGTCCTTGATCAACCACCGCGCTGGCAGGAACGGATAGTGGTGCTGGGCGACGTCCGCGGCCGAGGTGAGCGGCGTCTGCAGGATGAGCGCGGCGATCGCGTGTTCGGTCGCGACCTTGACGGCGACGCCCGAGCCCAGCGACTCGCCGAAGACGACCAGGCGCTCGGGCGGAACGCCGCGCCCGCGCGCGAAGGCGAGCACCGCGGCGCTGTCCATGAACCAGCCGGCTTCGCTCGGACTGCCGCCGCTCCCGCCATAGCCCCGCAAGTTGAAGAGCACGACGCCGAGGCCGCGGTCGAGCCACGGCCGCACCAGGAACGCGCGGTCGCCGATGTTGCCGCCGTTGCCGTGAAACAGGACGACGGTCGGGCGCCCGGGCTTGGCGTCGCGGTACCAGCCGATCAGCCGGGTGCCGTCGGCGCTCGCCGTCTCGACCGCGGCCATCTCCGGCACGCCGGCGGCAGCCGGGCTCGCAGCCGAGCGGTCGGGAAAGTATTGCAGCGAGCGCTGGAAGAAGTAGGCGAGCGCGACGATCGCGGCGTAGGCGGCGAGAACGGTCGCCGCGATCCGAAGCGCGCCGTCCAGCATGCTCGTCAGTAGAGCCGCTCTTTGAGCCCGGTCTGGTAGTGATGCTCGATCTCGCCGGCATCGAGCCCGGCGACCTGGTCGGCGACGATCGCGCCCATGGTCGGGAAGCTCTCGCGCGCGACCCGCGCCGCCGGATCCCAGAGCCGCGAGCGGATCAGCGCCTTGCCGCAGTGGAAATAGACTTCCTCGACCGCGACCACGATGCCGGCCTTGGGCGCCTTGCCGCGCACGGCGAGCGGCGCCAAAAGCTTGGCTTCGCGCGTGAGCGAGCCGCGCCCGTTGACGCGGAGCGTCTCGTTGAAGCCGGGCACGAAGAAGATCAGGCCGACGCGCGGCTCGGCCAGGATGTTCTGGAGCGAATCCAAGCGATTGTTGCCGGGGCGGTCGGGAATCAAGAGCGTGGTGTCGTCGAGCACGGCGACGAAGCCGGGGGCATCGCCCTTGGGCGAGACGTCGCCCACGGTGCCGAGCACCAGGAACGGCGAGAGCGCGATGAAGCGGCGGGCGTGGCGGTCGAGTTTTCCGAGCTTCAGCTTTCGGATCATCTCCGAGGGCTGGTCGTAGCAAGCGCGGAGCTCGGCGGGCGTCGCGAACGTATCGGTGGTCATGCGAACCTCTTCACGGACCTCATGGTGAGCGCGTCGAACCATGAGGTCGGCTGCAATCGGCCCTCGCCCTTCGACAGGCTCAAGGTGAGGGCCGTCTGATATTCGGTCGGTAGCTAGATGGCTGCCGCCTTGGCGATCAGCGGTGCGAGGGCGCGGATGTCTTCGACCGGCTTCTCGCCGAACGGCACCAGGATCGCGGTCTCGATCCCGAGCTTGGCGAACGCCTCGAGCTCGCGGAGCAGCGCATCGGCCTCGGCCCCGGGCGCCGGCAGCTTGGGCGCGGCGTAGTTCATGGTCTTTTCGATCGTCCGGTAGTCGCGATTCTCGGCGTCGCAATGGCGCTTCAAGATTTCGAGCTTTTGCCGGACGCCGTCGACGCCCAACCGCGAGAACAGGTTGCAGGCTTGGGCATAGCGCGCGACCAGCTTCAAGGTCTTCTTCTCGCCGCCGCCGCCGATCAGGATCGGCGGATGCGGGCGCTGGATCGATTGCGGCACGTTCAGGGTCTCGGTCAACCGGTAGTGCTTGCCGTTGTAGGGGCCGTTGTTCTCGCTCCACATCTGCAGGCAGATCTGAATCGTCTCCTCGAGCCGCTCGAAGCGTTCTTTCATCGGCGGGTACGGCACGCCCAAGCCCAAGTGCTCGCGGTCGTACCATGCGGCGCCGATGCCGAGCCAGGCGCGGCCGCCCGAAAGCACGTCCAAGGTGGTGACGATCTTCGCCATCAAGCCGGGATAGCGGTAGGTGACGCCGCCGACCAGCAGCCCGAGCTTGATGGTCTTGGTGCGGGCGGCCAGGAATCCGAGCGCGGTATATCCCTCGAGCATGTCGAGCTTCACCGGGTCGCCGATCATCTCCATTTGGAAATAGTGGTCCATGACCGACAGCCGGACCGCGCCGACGGCTTCGGTCGCTTCGGCGATTTGCGCCAAGGTCGGCCCGATCGCGCGCGCGCCGCCCGGCCATGTGAAATTGACGACGTGCAGTCCGATTTTCATGGGCGGGCTCCCTTCCGGCTCGACGATGCGGGTCGAGACGATAGCACGCCAGCGGCGGTCTTAATCGGCACTTAACAGGTCGGCGTCGATGACCGCCGTTACTGCCATCGCTACGCCGCCGGACACGGTCCCGCTCGACCGCAAGAATCTCGCCTGCGGCGCCGGGTTGTTCGCCGACCTCGCACCGTGGCGCGGGATCGCACCGGCCGGGCGCATGTGCAATTTCTTGGGCGTCGTCCGCCCGCTGGGCGTCGGCGTCGATCCGGGCACGCCGGCGCGCGCGGTCGAGCCCGAGCGGCCGACGCTCCGCTGGGGCGAGGGCTACTACGAGTGGGTCTCGATCCACCGCGCCGTCTTGGCGGCGGTCGCGGGCTTCACCGCCGTTTCCTTGGGCGCGCACTTCGGCGGCCCGCTCGTCAACGCGGCGGCGCTGCTACGGCGGCTGCGGCCGGGCGTCCCGTTCAAGCTGGTCGCGGTCGAGGGCGATCCGTCGATGTGCGCGCTCGCGGCTACGCATTTCCGTGACAACGGCATCGACCCCGACGACCACGCCATCGTTAACGCCGTGGTCTCGGCCGACAACCGGCCGGTGCCGTTCACGGTCTCGGATGTCCGCACCGGCTCGAACGTCGCGTTTCACGGCCGAGCCGAGCGCCAGTACATCGCCGACCTGGTCGTTCGCAATAAACTCGAGGCCGCGGTCGTGACCGGCCTCTTGCTCGACGGCACCACCGGGCTCACCACTCGCCTGCCCGGTACGGAAATCGCTTGCGAGATCGCGATGGCGAGCGCGGTCACGATCCCCGATGTTCTGGGGCCGCTCGGAGTCGTCGATTATCTCGAAATCGACATCCAGTCGTCGGAAACGGTCGTGCTGCCGCCGGCGATCGCGCTTCTGAACCGCAAGGTGCGGCGCATCCACTTGGGCAGCCACGGCGGCGACGGCCATGTCGCGATGCGCGCGCTGTCCCGGGATCACGGCTGGGAGATCGAGGCCGACCTCCTGCCGGAAACGATCTATGCGATCCCGGAGGGCTCGTTCCGGACCCAGGACGGCGTCCTGAGCCTTTGCAATCCCCGGTTTTCGCCCGCCCCTTAACGACGCCTTAACCCAAAAAGTGCGAGGCTTTCGCGCTTTGAACCGCCCCTAACGCCCGGAAAGCCTTCCCATGAGCGCGGTCGCGGCGATCGACAACGCCACCCTCGATGCCAAGACGCTCCGCCGCGTTGCCGGCGTATTCGCCGACTTCGCGCCGTGGCGGGGCGAGGTTCCGGCCGGACGGGCGCGGAACTTCCTCGGTGCGCTGCTACCGCCCGGGGTCGGGATCGATCCGGCGGCGCCGCCGCGGTTCCAAGAAGCGGGGTTGCCCACGCTCCGCTGGGGCGAGGGCTTCTTCGAGTTCTACTCGGCGCTGCAATCGGTGCGCGCCGCGCGCGAGCGTTACACCGCGGTTTCGTTGGGCGCCCACTATGGCGGCCCGCTCGTCAACGCCGCGCTGTTCGCGCGCCGGCTCCGGCCCGAGCTCGCCGTCAAGCTGATCGCGGTCGAGGGCGACCCGCACATGTGCGCGATGATCCGCGCGCACTTCACCGACAACGGGTTCGACCCGGCCGACCATGCGATCGTCAACGCAGTTGTCTCCGGCGACAACAAGCCGGTCCTGTTCACCACCTCGCCGATCCGCACCGGCGCCAACGTCGCCTTCCACAGCGCGATCCACCGCAAGACCATCTTGGACGGCATCATCAAGAACAAGTTCGAGGCCCGCGTCGCGACCGGGCTCGTGCTCGCCGGCACCACCACGCTCACGACCCCGCTCGACGGCACCGAGGTCGCCGGCGAAATCGAGTTCATGAGCGCGCTCACGGTCGCCGATGCGATCGGCCCGCACGACGCGGTCGATTTCCTCGAGATCGACATCCAGTCCTCGGAATACGTCGCGCTGCCCCCGGCGATCGCGCTCCTGGACCGCAAGGTGCGCTGGGTTCACCTCGGCACCCACGGCGGTGACCTCCACGTGATGATGCGCCATTTGTTCCGCGATCACGGCTGGGGAATCCACGCCGATCTCCTGCCCGAACGCGACTACGATACGCCCGACGGGCCGACCCGGACCCAGGACGGGGTTTTGAGCCTGCGCAACCCGCGGCTCGGCTGAGCGGCCGCGCTCCACACGCAGCTTTGATCGGGCGCGCAGCCGTGGCCTTTGACCGCGGCTAGCGCCGGGCCATATTCTCTCCGCTCGGCCGTTCGGCCGCCCCCAACGCCGCTCCCGCGGCGATCCAAGAACATTCCAAGCGGAGGACATAACGCAATGAAACTCTACTACTCGCCCGGCGCGTGCTCGCTTTCACCGCACATCGTGCTCCACGAATCGGGCCTCAAGTTCGACGCCGAGCAGGTCGATCTCAAGGAAAAGAAGACCAAGTCCGGTAAGGACTTCAACCAGGTCAATCCGAAGGGCTACGTGCCGACGCTCGAGCTCGACGACGGTCAGATCCTGACCGAGGGCACCGCGATCGTGCAGTACATCGCGGACAAGGCGAGCGGGGCCAAGTTGATCCCGGCCAACGGGTCGATCGAACGCTACCGCGCCCAGGAGTGGCTCAACTTCATCGCCACCGAACTTCACAAGGGCTTCGGACCGCTGTTCAACCCGAACATGCCCAAGGAAGGCAAGGACATCGCGCTGCAACGGCTCGAGATGCGCCTGGGTTATCTCGACAAGCACTTCGGCGCGAACGATTACGTGATGGGCAAGTCCTTCTCGGTCGCCGACGCCTACGCCTTCACGGTCTTGTCGTGGACCAACTTCGTCAAGATCGACCTCGGCAAGTGGCCGAACGTCAAGAAGTACTACGACCGCATCGCCGCGCGGCCTAAGGTTCAAGCGGCTTTGAAGGTCGAAGGCCTGGCGAAGTAGCCGTCGTTTCGATCGATTTTGGGGCGCCGTCGGCCGGGCCGGCGGCGCCTTTCTCTTTGGGCGAGCCCCGCGACCCGGCACCGCGGTTACGGAAAGTTAACTGGCCGCGGGCAAGCTCCTCGACCATGACCGAGGCCCCGAAAAGCGCCCCCGCCGTCGTGCTCGACGGCGCGACCTTGGCGCGCGTCGATGGCGTGCTGAAGGGGCTGTTCCCGTGGCGCGGTACGGTCGCCGACAACCGCGCCCGCAATTTTTTGGGCGTCGCGCTGCCGCCGGGCTGCGGCGGTATGCCGCCCGACCCGGCCACCGGTTTTTGCGCGACCACCGTGCCCGTGCCCGAGGACGGCGAGACCTTTTTCGAGTGGTACTCGACCTACCAGTCGATCGAAGCGGCCGAAGACCGCTACGTCGCGGTCTCGCTCGGCGCCCACTATGGCGGTCCGCTCGTCAACGCCGCGCTCCTGCTCCGGCGCCTGAAGCCGCTCCCTTTCACCTTGGTCGCGGTCGAGGCTGATCGCTACATGTTCGCGATGCTGAAGCGCCACCTGACCGAGAACGGCATCGACCCGGCCGACCATTGGCTGCTCAACGTCGCGGTCAGCGATCGCAACCGGCCGCTTCCTTTCACCAGCACGCCGGTCCGGACTGGAACCAACTTCGCGATGCACCAGGACGCGATCCGCGAAGCGATCATCAACGCGATCGTTGCGCACGGGAAGACGGCCGATGCCGTACGCCAGTTGATCCACGAGGCCTCGACCGGCATCACCTTCGGGCTGGGTGCGGTCAAAGCCGAGGTCGAACTGGTCTCGACCGTGACCGTCGCCGATGTCCTCGGCCCGCTCCCGTTCGTCGACTACCTCGAGATCGACATGCAGGCGTCCGAGCTGACCGCGCTGCCGCCGGCGATCGGCGTCCTCACTCGCAAGGTCCGCCGCATCCACTTGGGCACCCACAGCGATCTCATCCACCGCGCCATGCGCAAGCTGTTCCGCGACCACGGTTGGGCGATCGACGTCGATCTCGATCCTTACACAACCTACCGCACCCGGCGCGGCGGCTTCACGCCGACCGACGGCGTGCTGAGCCTCGTCAATCCGAAGCTCTGCGACTGAGCGACGTCAGCGCTTCCGATCGGGAGCTTGGGAATAAACCGACGTCACCGGCGTTTGGCCTGATAGGGCGAGGACCTGCGAACGCAGAGCCGATCCCGGCGTGGCGGCGACCGAAAGACCGCCGCCGCGCCACGCACCACCAACCCTTCGGCTTTAGAGCCGCCGAACCGGCGGCTCTACTTTTTCACCTCGGCCGCGAAAGCCGCGCCTGCCGAGCGTGGGAATAACGACCCCGCCGCTGCGTTGATTCGGTAGTAGGGGAATTCAATCGCAACGAGGGACCGATGAAAACGGCATTGGCGACGATGGTGGGCGTGGTGATCGCGACAGCCGCGATCGCCGCAATCGCGGCGGAGAGCAAAGGAACGATCGAAAAAATCGATCCCGCCGATCGGGTGCTCGTCCTCAGCAGCGGCGAAACCTTCACGCTGGCGAAGAACGTCATGGTCGAGACGATCAAGGAAGGGAAGACCGTGGTCGTGGTTTTCGACGAGAAGGACGGAAAGAAAGTCGCCAGCGCGGTGACCGAAGAGTAAGCTCGTCGTTCTCGGACGCCGAGCGGGAACGCGTCGCGCCGGCATCTCCTCCGGCGGGCGCGTCTCTTTTTGTCGGGAATGGATTTCTCGATCCTCGCGTCGACGCACTATTATCCGGCTAGCCGGGCGAAGGACTGGTTCTCGCGTGGACGTTAAAACCGACAAAGATGCCGCCGACCTCCGCGTCAACCTCGACAGCTATGTCGAGCAATTGCAGCGTTACGCGTTTGCGCTGACGGCCAGCCGCGACCGCGCCCAGGACTTGGTGCAGAACTGCCTGGTGCGCGCGCTGGCCAATAGCCACCGCTTCGTGCCGGGTACCAATCTTCGCGCATGGTTGTTCACGCTCCTCCACAACCTCTATGTGAGCGAGGTTCGGAGCCAAAGTCGGCGCGGCGACCACCTGAGCGTCAGCGACCTCGGCGACGACGCGGTCGCCGACGGCGGCCAATTGGTCCATGTCGAGTTCCGCGACATGGTGGCATCGCTCGGTGCGCTCGATCCGGATCAACGGGCGGTGATCCTCTTGGTCGGAGTCGAAGGCTTGAGTTACAAGGAGGCGGCCGAAGTGCTGGGGGTGCCGATCGGCACCGTGATGTCGCGGCTTTCGCGCGGTCGGGAAACGCTGCGTAATCTGACCGATGGCGTCGGACCGCGGCGTTTCAGGGTGGTTGGCGGAGGCAAGGGCGGTGACTGAACGATTTTTCGATCCCGAACTCAAGGCGTACGTCGACAACCTGCGCGATGCGCTGAGCGCCGGCGCCGGACCCACGCCGTCCGGCGTCGAGGCGCTCAAAGTCAAGTTGCGGTTTCGCTTGACGGCGTTCCGGCTAGTCCGGCGGGCCCGCTGGCCGGCCGCGGTCGCGATCGTCGCCGGCGTGGCGCTTTTGCTGCTCGTGCCGGCCCAACCTGGGTTCGTCGGCGAGGCGATCAGCGCGCACCGGCTTTACGCCAACGACCCGGTCCAGCCGGTCGAAATCGACGCCGGCCACCGCGAGCAGCTGATGACGTGGTTGTCGCGGCGCTTGGGCGAGCCGGTCGGAGCGCCGGCGCTCGAAGCCATTGGCCTCAAACTGCTGGGCGGCCGCCTGGTGTCGAACGATGAAGGCCCGGCGGCGCAATTCACCTATGAAGACGGGCGCGGCGGGCGGATCACGCTGTTCGTCACCCGCGACGACGACAGCGACACGTCGGAAATCGCGGTCGAGGACGATGAGGACGTCGCCGTCGCCTACTGGAGTGATGGCCGCTTCGCTTATGCGATCGTCGCCCGCGCGCCGGAAACCGCACGTCGGGCGGCCGACATCGCGATCGCAACCTATCGTCGCAGCCCGCGCGGGCGCTGATCGGGCTCCGAACTAGAATTCCGCGTTAGGTATTGAAGCGGACGCCGTCGCGCGAGCGGAGCGGTGCGACGACCGCCTCGCTTAAATCGGCTTGCGCGAGATAGGTGCCGCGGATCGTGGCGCCGGTGAGATTGGCGCTCGACAAGTTGGCGCGGCGGAGATCGGCGCCGGCGAGCTTGGCCGGCGCCAGGCGCCCCGAGCCCTTGCCCGAGCGATCGACGACTTCGGCGGGATCGAGATTGGCGCTCCCCAAATTGGCCTCGGCCAGCGTTGAGCGCACGAAGCGGACGCCGGCCAACTCGGCATGGTCGAAGTTGACCCGCGTTGTGTCGCACTCGGCGAACTCGGCGAAATTGAGCTTGGCTTGCGCGAAGTTGGCCGCGACCAGCTTGACGCGGGTGAAGCTCGCCACCGACAAGTTGAGGTTCGCGAAGTCGGTCGCGGTCAGGTCCTGATCGGTGACCGTGAGCCGGGTGCCGTCCTCGCCGCGGCTGGCGAGCCATTTGGTGTGGGCGGCGAGACGCTCGGCCAATTCGCCTGACGGCGCGATTTCGCGTGTGACCGTGCGCAGGTCGAGGGTCGAGAGATCGACGCCATAGAGCTTGGCGCCGACCAGTTTGGCGCCGGCGAGGTTGGCGCCGGTGAGCTTGGCACCGGCGAGATTGGCGCCGAGCAGATTCGCGCCCGATAGGTTGACGTTTTCGAGCGTCGCGCCCGAGAGATCGACGTCGGTCAGGTTGGCATTGGAGAGATCGGCGCCGGTGAGCACCGCGCCCTTGAGCGAGGCGCCGGTCAAGTCGGTTTGCGCGATGAACGAGCCTGGGATGCGGGCGCCATCCAGCTTGACGCCCTGGAGCGAAGCGCCGCCGATGCTGAACTCGCCTCCGTTCCACTTGATGAAACGGAGATCGCCCTCGTCGTCGAGCGTGACCAGGGTTCCTTCGGCCAAGCTGGCGTCGCGCAGGTCGGCGCGATCGATACGTGCATTGCGGAGCTTGGTGCCGCGCAGATCGGCGCGGGTCAGCACCGCGGCCTCGAGGTTGCAGTCGGTGAGGTCGGCCGCGAACAGATCGGCGCTGGCCAAGTTGGCCTTCGTCATGTCGCAACCGCTCAAGTTGGCGCCGGTGAGCTTGGCCTCGGCGAGCGTCGCGCCGGCGAGCTTGGCCCCTGCCAGGTTGCGGCCGGCGAGATCGGCGCGCTTGCCGCCGATGACCTTTCCGAACCAGTCGCGGTGCCCGCGAAGGATGGTTTTGAGGTCCTCGGCTTTTATCTTTTCCATGTCAGCGTCACCTTAGTGAGGGTAGCGGCTTCTCTCAAGTTGCCTAGGGGGCTGATCACCTAAGCGACAGGGGGGCCGCCCTAACTCGCTTTGCTGGCAGCGACGGAAGTTTTTCAACGCTGGGTAAGGGCTGTCATCGCACCTTAGAGCGACTATAGTGGGCGCGGTTTTCTACTCGCGGATGGCGGGGGGGGCTGTGGTCGACGAATCGGTAATCTCCAATCTCGCCGGTCGGATTCGCGCGGCCGTCGAGTCGGGGATCGCGTGCGCCCCGGTGCGCGGCGAGCTACCGGCCGGCGACATCGATGCCGCCTATCGCGTTCAGGACAGCAATACGCGCTATTGGTTGGGCGCCGGCCGGCGGTTGGTCGGGCGCAAGATCGGTCTGACGTCGAAAGCCGTGCAAAAACAGCTTGACGTCGATCGTCCCGACTTCGGCATGTTGTTCGCCGACATGGCGATTCCCGACGGCGACGAGATCGGCGCGAGCGCAGTGCTGCAGCCGCGGATCGAAGCCGAAGTCGCGTTCGTGCTCGAGCGCTCCTTGATGTTCGAGCGGCCGACCGTGGCCGATGTCTCGCGCGCGGTCGGCTATGCCACCGCCGCGATCGAAGTGGTCGGCAGCCGTATCGCCAAGTGGGACATCAACATTCAGGACACTATCGCCGACAATGCCTCATCGGGCCTGTTCGTTCTCGGCAACGAGCGCCGCGACTTGGACGAGTTCGACGGGCGCCTGTGCGGCATGGTGGTCGAAAACCGCGGCGAGCCGATCGCGGTCGGCGCCGGCGCCGCCTGCCTCGGCCATCCCTTGAACGCGGTCCGCTGGCTGGCCGAGGAGATGGTCCGCCGCGGCCGCCCGCTGGCGGCCGGCGACATCGTGATGTCGGGCGCGCTCGGGCCGATGGTCGCGGCGCAGCCGGGCGAGGTCTACGAAGCGCGCATCTCCGGCCTCGGCTCGGTACGCGCCGTTTTCGCGCGGAGTTCATGATGGCGCGGGCAGCACGGCGAGCCGCACCCGATATCGCGCGCCTGGCCCGTCTTCTCGACGATGCGGCGCGGACCGGCATTCCGATCCCCCAGCTCGCCGCCACCGAAACCCTGAACCTGGATGACGCCTACAAGCTGCAGGCGGCGGTGGTCGAGCGGCGGCTCGATCGCGGCGACGAACGGTCCGGCGCCAAAATGGGGCTCACCAGCCGCGCCAAGGCGGCGCAGATGGGGGTCGCCGAGCCGATCTATGCGCGGCTGACCCGCGGCATGCTGATCGACGACGGCGGCGCGCTCGCGCTCGCGGCTTATGTCCGACCCAAGGTCGAGTGCGAGATCGCGTTTTTGCTGAAGGCCCCGCTCGCCGGGCGCGTCAGCCCGGCTCAGGCGATGACCGCGGTCGAGGCGATCGCGCCGGCGATCGAGGTGATCGACTCGCGCTACCGCGACTTCAAATTCTCGCTGACCGACGTGGTCGCCGACAACGCCTCGGCGGCGGGCTACGCGATCGGCCCCTGGCACCGCCCGGACTGCGATGTCGGCAATCTGGGCATGGTGCTCGAATTCGACGGCCGGCCGGTGCAGATCGGTTCCTCAGCGGCGATCCTCGGTCACCCGCTGCGCTCGCTGGCGATGGCGGCGCGCTTGGCGGCCGCGACCGGCGATCGGCTCGAACCGGGGTTCGTCATCCTCGCCGGCTCGGCGACGGCGGCCGAGTCGCTGCGGCCGGGCGTGTCGGTCCGGCTCGCGGTCGAGCAGCTGGGCTGCGTCGGCTTTCGCGTTGCCGGCCAGGCCGCTCAGCAACAGCAGTAACGAGCCGATGAGCGTCGCGACCGAATCCGACCGCGTGGCCCGGCTGGGGGCGGCGAGCGGCTGGCTCAGCGCCGCTCTCAATCTGGCGGGCGTCGTGTTCCTGCGCGAGATTCCGGCGGCCTACAAGCCGGGCACGATCCCGACCTGGTTGAACCAAAGCCTGGCCCATCCGACCGCCGCGACTGCCAGCGCCATCGCGTTCACCGCCGGCGTCCTTCTGCTGGTACCGTTCGCGATCGCCCTCGAGCGGTCGAGCCAGGGCGCGCGGCCGCTGTGGGCCGGCGCCGGCGCGATTCTGGTGGCGTTGGGCGGCATCATGAACGCGACCGGCACGTTGTTGCCGTTGGTCGCGATCGGGCCGCTCGCGGCGGTGGGCGACGTCACCAGCGCCGGTTTCTTGGGCGCCGCGCTCGCGCTCCTGGCGTGGTCGCTCACCATGGATGCCTGCTTCAACGCGCTGTTCGGCGCCGGGCTGGTCGCGTTCGGGGTCGCGATGCTGCGCGACCCGGGCCGCAGCCGGATCGTTGCCTGGCTCGGGATCGTGGCCGGGCTCGCGACGATCCCGGTCGCGCTGCAACCGGTGTCGCGGGCGGCCGCCGACTGGCTCGCGGTCGCCGGCGTGCTGTGGCTCGGGTGGCTGGTGTGGACGAGCGCGAGCCTCTGGCGACAAGGCCGGCGATGAACGCCAACCCACCATCGGCGGTCGCGCTCAAGCCGCTCTACGCCTCGCTCGCCTTCGCCCTCGTCCTGATGGCGGTCGGCCTCTTGGTGGTCGGCAAGGACCTGCTGATCCCGATCGCAATCGCGGTCCTGATCTGGTACGTGCTGAACGCGCTCGCCGCGACCTTCGGTCGCATCCGCGTTGGCGGCAAAGGCGCGCCGGGCTGGGCGCGGATGACGGTCGCGATCTTGAGCGTCGTGGTGGCGATCGCCGCGTTCGTCGAGCTCGTCAACGCCAACATCGACGCGGTCACGCGCGCGGCGCCGGGCTATCAAGCCAACCTCGAGCGGCTGGTCGCCGATGCGGCGCGGCGCCTGGGCTTCAGCGACATCCCGACCTTCGCCCAGTTGATCGAGCAGGTCGATCTGGGCGGCGCCGCCGCGCGCTTCGCCTCGACCGCCGCCGATCTGGCGGGCTCGACCGGCCTGATCGTCTTCTACGTCGTGTTCCTGCTGGTCGAGCAGCAGAGCTTCGACAAGAAGCTCGCCGCCCTGTTTCCGGATCGCGAGCGCGAGAAGCGGGCGCGCAAGCTCCTGCACCGGATTCAGGTCGAGATTCAGACCTTCATCTGGATCAAGACGCTGATGGCGGTGTTGACCGCGGGCGTGAGCTACGCCGTGCTCGCGATCGTCGGCGTCGACTTCGCCGCGTTCTGGGCGGTGGTGATCTTCCTGCTCAACTATATTCCGACCATCGGCGCGCTGATCGGCACCGTCTTTCCGACGGTGCTGGCGCTGGTGCAGTTCGGGACGCCGCTGCCGGCGGTGATCGTCGGCGGCGTGCTCACCGCCGCCAACGTCGTCATCGGTAACGTGCTCGAGCCGCGGATGATGGGTGCTTCGCTCAACATGAGCGCGCTGGTCGTGATCCTGTCGCTGGCGATCTGGGGCACGATCTGGGGCATCGCCGGCATGTTCCTGTGCGTGCCGATCACGGTGGTGGCGATGATCATCTGCTCGCACTTCCCGGCCGCGCGCGGCGTCGCCGTGCTGCTCTCGGCCGACGGCAAGATCGACACCGGCGAGGACGACTGAGCGGGGCGTCGAACGGGGGTGCGGGGAACTAGGTTCCGATCCGGAGCTTGGTCATCACGACGATGATCGCGATTTGCATCAGTCCCTGCGACGCCACGGTCACGATGTAGCGCCGCATCAGCCTGCCGACCTTGGCCATGTCGGGGTTGGCGCTGCGGATCTCGAGGTAAACGCGGATGTTGGTCGGCAGCAGGATGCCGAGGCCCTGGATCGTGAGCACGGTGACGATCACCAGCGCGGCGATGATCCACCACGACCACGCCGCCGGGTTGGCCGGATCGATGTAGCCGAGTTCGACCGCCAGAAACCAGCCGGCGGTGGTGGTGACGATCGAGAGCGTCGGCATCAGGAACAGCATGCGCGGCATCAGCCGGAGCGTCATCGCCTTGCGCGCGTCGGGCGGCAGCGAGCGCATGATCGGGCCGATCACGAAGCCCATGAACAGGTCGATCCCGGTCCACATCAGGCCGGCGGCGACGTGGACGAAATTGATGTACCAGACATTGTGGCTCATGATCGTCGCGGTCATGACCGCGAACGCCAGCGCGACCAGCCACAAATTGTTCCAATTGATGCCGGGAACCGGCTGATCGTGCATCGTGGCCGTGGTCATGGCTGCCCCTCGCTCGTTGCCGGCGGCATGATAACCTGAAAATTCCGCATTCGGTTTTGATGATGCAGACGCGACGACTGGGAAGCTTGTGGCCGGTGAGCGCGCTCACCTTGGGCGGCGGCGGCTTGGGCCAGTTGTGGGGGCCGACCACGCGCGAGGAATGCGTGGCGACCGTCAGGGCGGCGGTCGATCGCGGCATCACGCTGCTCGACATGGCGCCGCTCTACGGCAACGGCGAAGCCGAGCGCGTGGTCGGCTTGGCCTTCGATGGGCGGCTGCCGGCTGGCGTCCGCGTCACCACCAAGTGCTACCTCGGCAGCCCGCCCGCCGAACAGATCGAGACGGCCGTCCGCGCCTCGCTCGCGCAGAGCTTGACCAACATGCGGCTCGCCCGCGTCGATCTTTTTTTCCTGCACTCGGCGATCGCGCGCGACGGCTACACGTTCGCGGTGTCGCCGGCGCTGCGGCCGCCGACTGCGTGGACCGCCTACGTCGCGCTCCGGCGCGTGCTCGAAAAATTGGTCGGCGAGGGATTGATCGGCGCCTGGGGCATTACCGGGATCGGGATTCCGGCCGAGATCGCGCGCGCGCTCGGCGAGGCGCCCAAGCCGCAAGCGGTCCAGTGCGTATCCAACTTGCTCGATTCGGCGGGCGGCCTCCGCCGCTTCACCGAGCCGGCGGTGCCGCGGCACCTGATCCGGGCGGCCGGCGCGAACGGCGTCGGCGTCATGGGTATCCGCGCGGTGCAAGCTGGCGCCCTCACCGACGCCTTCGACCGCGCCCTTCCGGACGACCACCCGGACATGGCCGATTATCGCCGCGCCGCGCCGTTCCGGGCGCTCGCGCGCGAGTTGGGCGAAAAGCCGGCCGTGCTCGCGCACCGCTATGCGCTCACCATGGCCGGGATCGATACGGTCGTGCTCGGGATCAAGAACCGCGCCGAGCTTGGCGAGTGTGTCGCCGCCGAAGCCGCCGGGCCGCTCGCGCCCGACGTTGTGGCGCGGATCGACCGTGCCGTCGGTCGGAGCGACTGACGATGGCGGTCCGGCGCCCGAACTTGGCCGAACTCGAGACCGCGGCCGCGGCGTTCGGGCTCGGCGCCGACCGAGCGGCGATCGCGGCTTACCACGAGGTGATCGACCGCTTGCTCGTCGGCTTCGATACCATCGATGCGCTTCCCGACGAGTTGCCGCCGGTCCGTTATCCACGGACGCCCGGCACCCGGCCCGCGCCGGCCGACAATCGGCTCGGCGCCTGGGCGGTCAAGACCGAGGTGTGCGGCGCCGCGCACGGCCTGCTCGCCGGCAAGACCGTCGTCCTCAAGGATACGATCGCGCTGGCCGGCGTCGCGATGACCAATGGCTCGGACGTCCTCGCCGGTTTCACGCCGGCAATCGATGCCAGCGTCGTCGCCCGCATCCTCGACGCCGGCGGCACCATCGTCGGCAAGGCGGTGTGCGAGTACTTCTCCTATTCGGGTGGGAGCCACACCGCGGTCTCGGGCCCGGTCGTGAACCCGCACCGGGCCGGCTATGCGGCGGGCGGCTCGTCCTCGGGCTGCGCCGTCCTGGTCGCGACCGGCGAGGTCGACATGGCGCTCGGCGGCGATCAGGCCGGCTCGATCCGGATTCCAGCGGCGTGGTCGGGCGTGGTCGGCCTCAAGCCGACCTACGGGCTCGTCCCCTATAGCGGCATCATGTCGAGCGAGTTCACGGTCGACCACACCGGCCCGATGACGCGGACGGTCGCCGACAACGCGCTGCTGCTCGAAGCGATCGCCGGGCCCGACGGCATCGATCCGCGCCAGAAAGATGCGACGCCGGAGCGCTACACCGACGCGCTCGCGCGGGGCGTTGCCGGCCTCCGGATTGGCGTCGTCGACGAAGGTTTCGGATTCGCCAACACCGAGCCCGACGTCGATGCCGGCGTCCGCGCGGCGGCGCGCGCGCTGGCCGACCTGGGCGCGACCGTGGCGTCGGTCTCGATCCCGCTGCATCGCCAGGGCAAGGCGATCTGGGCGGCGATCGGGCTCGAGGGCTATTACGCCAACATGTTTCTGGGCGGCGGTTTCGGTACCAACCACGAAGGGCTCTACCTGCCGGCGCTCAACGACCGCTTGCGGGAATGGCCGCGCTTCGCTGCCCGGTTCCCGCACAGCCTCAAGGTACGAGTCCTGATCGCCGACTACGTGTCGCGCCGCTATGGCGGGCACTATTACGGCAAGGCGATGAACCTGGCGCGGCGGCTGCGGGCGGCCTATGACTCGGCGCTTGCCGAGCACGATCTGCTGTTGATGCCGACCGCGCCGATGAAGGCGCAGCCGCTGCCGCCGGCGGACTCGCCGATCGCGCTCCAGATCGAGCGTACGTCCGAGCAGTCGACCAACACCGCCCCTTTCAACATCACCCACCACCCGGCGCTTTCGCTGCCGTGCGGGATCAGCGCCGGGCTCCCGATCGGCATGATGCTGATTGCGAAGCCGTTCGCCGAATCAACGCTTTACCGCGCCGCTCACGCCTTCGAGCAGGCGGCCGACGGGCGCCGGCGCTAGGTTCAATCGTTCCCATCGCCGACGCGAATCGGAATCGATCAGGAACATCATTGCCTTTGACCGCGCTTGCCGACAGGCAGACGCTTATCATCGTGGCAACTCTAGAAGGAGGGTGACATCACATCGCTTGATCCACCGGGTCACGCTGGGTGAACCGGTTGACCGGCACACATCCTGAAAAGAAGAGCCCAGACAAGCCTGGCCTTCCGCCGGGCACGCGAGATGAACCTCGCAGTGAAACCCCGCCTCGCTAACGCTCAAGCGTTAGGTCAAGCCGGCGGGGTTTCCGCGACCGGCCCGACAATCCCGACCCGAAAATCCCGACAATGATGTGCTAGTAATCGGCTCGCCCCGGCCATTCCCGGATTTCGCTGATGGTGCGATCGATGCGGGTGAGGAGCAGTGCGACCAACCCCGCCATCACGGCGATCGCCACCGCGATCATCGGCAGCAGAACGATGCGGAGTTCATCGCCCGGAAGGCGCGGCCGCCATACGGCGTAGGCGAACGGGCTCAGTTCCTCGCCGAGCGCGAGGGCGCCGTCGAGACCGCCCGGGGCCGCCGGCTCGACCCGAACGTCCTAGTATGCCAGCCCGTCGCGCATGAAAACGAGCAGGTTGTCCTCGAGCGAGCACAACAGCACCAAGACCGCGCGCGGGTCCGGGGTGACGAGGCTGCCCGGTCGCTCGGGGGCGATCCGGCTGGCGCCGACGAAATGGATGCGATCGCCTAGTTTGATCACGCCGAAGCTCGGGCTCGGCTCGTCGGCGTCGATCTGGCGGCGGGCGCGCTCGACAATCGGGGCGAGTGCCGGCAGCGCTGTTGCTATCGCGGCCGGGTCGGTCCGCGCGCGATCGGCGGCCGCATAGGTCACACGATCGTCGCCCGAGACCACCAGCGTCGCCGCGAGCTTGTAGGTGCGGCCGAGATAGATGCCGACATTGTCATCGGCCCACGCCGGGTCGGGGGCGACGACCAGGTTGCGAACGGCGTCGTTCCAGTAGCTGTAGTCCTTGGCGAGCGCCGCGAGATCGCCTTGCGAGCGTTTCAGCAGCGCCGCGACGACCGCTTCGGATTGCGCGACCGTGGCGCGGTCCTGATCGCGGGTCACGGCGAACAGGATGGTCGCGATCGCGAGACCGGCCAGGATGAAGAGGAGGACCACCGGCGTCACCAGGCGGGTGCGAATATCGGCCGGGCGCGAGAGCGTCGGGGTCGTCGATAGGTTCATGCGGGTGTCGACAAGACCGATGCGAATCCGGGCACGATAGCGCCGATCGGGCTTGGAAGCGCGCGTTTTTGACGCCGCCGGCGAACCCGGCCACACTGGCCGCAGGGAGAGGCAGCGGATCGGCGGTCGATGCGCGGAGACGGCGAAGCGCTGCTGAAGACGCTGCTCGAACAGGCGTGGCTCCCGTATGCGCTCTGCACCCTGACGATGGTGTTCTACGCGTTTTCGAACACGATCGGGCGCGGCTACTACGCCGACCTGCCGCCGGTCGCGTTCTCGTTTTGGCGGATCGCCGCCGCGAGCGCGATCGTACTGCCGTTCGTGTGGCCGTCGTTCCGCCGGCAGTGGCCGGTCATCGTCCAGCATTGGCGGAGCTTGACGCTTGCCGCGGTCTTGCAGACCGGGCTCGGCCAGGTGCTGTTCTACTGGGGGCTCCACACCACCACCGCCACCAACGCCTCGCTCATCACCGCCGCGCAGCCGGTCGCGGTGGTGATATTCGCCTGGCTGTTGCTGCGCGAGCGCATGACCGCGGTACAAGGCGCCGGCATCGCCGTTGCCGCGGCCGGTGTGGTCGTGATCGTGGCGCGCGGCGAGCCGGCGACGCTCATCGGCCTCGACATCGTGCTCGGCGACTTGCTCGCGGCGATCGCGGTCGCGTGCTGGGGACTTTATGCGATTCTGATCCGCCGGCTGACGCCGGTGCTGACCCCGTTCGTGATGCTGGAGGCGCTGGCGCTGCTATCGGTCGCGACCACGCTTCCGCTCTACGCGGCCGAGCTCGCGTGGAGCCCGCAGGTGATGCGGGTCGACGCCGAAACCGTCGCCGTCATCGTCGGCGTCGCCGTGTTCGCGACGATCCTGGCGCTCTCGTTCATGATCTTCGGCATCGGCCGCCTCGGCCCGGCGCGGGCCTCGGCCTTCAACTACCTGCAGTCGCCCTTCACCGCGCTGGTCGCCGCGCTTTTCCTGGGCGAGGTGTTCGAGTTCTATCACGCCGTCGGCTTGGCGCTGACGCTCACTGGCGTCTACTTCGCCAACCGCCCCGATCGCATCCGGCTTGGCCGGCATCGCGGGTGAGCGCTACCATGGCGGCGGCGAGAATCCGATGAGCCAACCCGGCCTGCCCCAGGACTATATCGAGCGGATCGCGGCGCTGCGCGGTCGCCGCCACGTGTTCCCGACGCTCGACCCGGCGCGGACCGCGCTGGTGGTGGTCGACATGCAGAACGCGTTCGTCGCCGCCGGCGCGCCGTTCGAGGTCGCGCCCGCGCGCGCGATCGTGCCGGCGATCAACCGGGTCGCGGCCGCGCTCCGCGCCGCCGGCGGGCGGGTGGTGTGGGTACAGGCGACCCAGGGCAAAAAGGGCACGCCCGAGTATTTCGACCTGTTCTTCGAGAATTTCCTGGCGCCAGCCGCGCGCGAGCGGGCCCACGCCGCGGTGAGCGAGGGCCACCCGCTGCACGCGCTCTACCCCGCCCTCGACGTCAGGGTCGGCGACCGCGTCGTCAAGAAGTGCCGGCCGAGCGCCTTCATCCAGGGCGCCTCCGACATCGAGGCCTATTTGCGGGCGCAAGCGATCGATACCGTACTGATCGCGGGCGCCGCCACCAACGTCTGCTGCGAATCGACCGCGCGCGACGCCGCGATGCTGGGCTTCCGGCTGATCATGATCGAAGACGCCAACGCCTCGCACTCGGATACCGAGCACGTTGCCGGCTTGATGACGGTCTACCGCTATTTCGGCGACGTCCGCCCGGCCGATGAAGTGGTGGGGCTGATCGCGGCCGGCGCCGAGGCCGCCCGCCGCGCGGGGTAGGACGAGACTCGCTACGCGGAGTACGCCCCATGGCTCGACAAGCTCACCGTGAAGGTTTTACTCAAGGGCCTCATCCTCAGCTCGTCGAAGGATGAGGCTGACTCACCTACCCACGGTCGCGGGCATTAATACCGCTCGCCGTTCAGCGCTTCCCACACCAGGCGCTGCGAGTGGTGGGTGCCGTGCTCGCTCCGCCATGAGCGCTCGGCATCGACCATCAGTCGCCCCTGCCGGTAGCCGCGGCAGTGAACGCCCAATTGCTGCTTCTCCATTGCGCTGATGTCCTCGGGCATGATGCGATCGCGGTAGTTCCGGATGTGGCCCATATCGGCGGCATCGGGCGGATCGTTCAGGCACCAGACGTCGAGGACTTGATGGCTCGACTCGGGCCCGGTCGGCCGCGTCGCCTGGATCTTGAAGTTGGGCGAGCCCTGGTGGGCGATGAAGATCAGGTTGGGCCACATGTACCAGATGTTGACGTCGGCGATCGCCTCGCTGCCGAAGTCGTAGGGCCGCTCGGTCCGGTCGATGTCCTTCTTGCCCAAGATGATGTGCTTGGCCCAATAGCGGTGCTCTTCGCTCACCCAGCTCTGCTGCAGGTAGGCGCCCTGCTGCTCGCCCATGATCGTGTGCAGCACCGGGCAGTGGTAGCACTCGTTCATGTCGGGGAAGAATTTCCAGTTGTACTTGCCCGGCAGCGGGTCCGAGGTCGCGAGGGTCAGGCGGTCGAACCCGGGAATGGTGCGGCGGATATCCTCGGCCAATCCCGGGTAGGTTGCGGCGATCGGTACCGCATCGGGGTCGAGATTCACGAACACCATATGGAGGAAGGTGTCGACCTTGACCGGCGCCAGCGAAAAGTCGGCGAGGTCGAAGCCGGCGACGTTCTCGGCATTGCCGGCCGCCTTGAGATTGCCTTCGAGGTCGTAGGACCAGGCGTGAAACGGACAGGTCAGGATGGTGCGCTGGCCCTTGCCCTCGACCAGCGTATGGCCGCGGTGCATGCAGACATTGAAGAACGCGCGAAGCCGCCCGTCCTTGCCGCGCGCCACCACGAGCCTCTGATCGATCAAGGTCGCGGTGATGTAGCTGCCCGGCTCGGCGACGTCGCGGGTGTAGCCCACGAACTGCCAGGTCTTGAACCAGATCGCGGTCTTCTCGCGCTCGTAGATAGCGGCGTCGAAGTAGTAATGCGCAGGCAGCGTCGCCGATCGCTCGGGCTCGCGCGTGAATTTGAGATTTGTCGCTCCCGCCATCGGGTCCCTCCAAAACGGTTGCGGCGATGGTCGCTTGACGGTTCGATCCGGTCAAGGACGATGCACGCGGGCGTTGCGGCAGCCGGCCGATTATCTCGCGATCGGGGAAAATCTAAGGACACCTACGTAGGCGTTCGAACCGCCCGCCTTACCCGATAGAGAATGGAGCCAATTACCGACGCCACGCCGACTTCTTAAGTTCGGCTGCATGGCCGACACGGAAACTCGCGCCGGACCGTCATCGAGTCGCTCGCTCTCCGGGCCGCAAAAAGCGGCCGTGCTCATGCTCGCGCTCAAGGAAGAGCACGTCGTCAAGCTGTTCTCCAAGATGGACGAGGAGGAGATCAAAGAGGTCTCCATGGCGATGGCCAACTTGGGCAAGATGGACTCCGAACTGGTCGAGGCGGTGTTCGGCGAGTTCGTCAATCGCCTATCGGCCACCAACACGCTGGTCGGCACCTACGAGGGCACCGAGAAGATTCTGCGCCAGGCGCTCGGCGAAAAAGCCGACAGCGTGATGGAGGAGTTGCGCGGCCCGGCCGGCCGCACGCTGTGGGACAAGCTCGCCAATGTCAACGAAGTGACGCTCGCGGCTTACCTCAAGAACGAGTATCCGCAGACCATCGCGGTGGTGCTCTCGAAGGTCAAACCCGACCACGCCGCGCGGGTCCTGGGCGCGCTGCCCGAGGAGACGGCGATCGAAGCGATCAACCGCATGCTCAACATGGAGGGTGTGCGTAAGGAAGTGCTGCATGCGGTCGAGATGACGCTCCGCACCGAGTTCATGAGCAATCTCGCGCGCGCCTCGCGGCGCGACTCCCATGAGTCGATGGCCGAGATCTTCAACAATTTCGATCGCGCCACCGAGACCAAGTTCATGGGCGCGCTCGAGGAGATGAACCGCGACTCGGCCGAACGCATCAAGGCGTTGATGTTCACCTTCATCGACCTCTTGAAGATCGATCCGTCCGGGATTCAGACGCTCTTGCGCGTCGTCGACAAGACCAAGATGGGGATCGCGCTCAAGGGCGCGCCCGATCAGGTTCGCGATCTCTCCTCAGCAATATGTCGGAGCGCGCCGGCAAGATCCTGCGCGAAGACATGGAGCAGATGGGGCCGGTTCGTTTGCGCGAGGTCGACGAGGCGCAGGCCGAGATCGTCCGCACCGCCAAGGATCTGGCCGCCAAGGGCGAGATCATCATCGCCGACGCCAAGGGCACCGAAGAGATGATCTATTGACCGGCTGTGGCGCCGGTCACAGTTCGGCTGCCTTAGCGGCTAAGGGAAACACCTAGTCGGTCGGTGCCCTGCCGGATTGTATCGATCGGGCGATTCACCACTTAATGGTGTAGCGCCAACAAACGTGGGGCCTCGGTGCAGATCCTTAATAGGCAGCACTTCTATAAAGGCAACAGCGTTTTCTCGGCGGGGGACGCCGCCACTTGCGTGTACCTGATCCAATCCGGTCATGTCGATATCGTGGTCGGCACGGGCGATGATGCAGTCGTCATCGACACCTTGGGACCGGGTGAAATTTTCGGCGAAATGGCGCTCCTCGACGACGGCGTTCGCTCGGCGAGCGCGCTCGCCCGCGACGCCGCCACGTGCATCGTCATCATCCGGGCCGAATTTCAGAGGCATCTCGAAGGCGCGGACCCGTTGACCCGGGCGATGCTCAAGCTGATGACCATATAGCGACCGATTCTCCAGGCGCGGAAACCGGACCGGAGCAATATTCGCGTCGCGGCAATGGGAGCGGCCAAGCTAAAATGGCGGCCGCGCGCGAGGAAGAGAGGGATCGTGACGGCAGCAACCGCAGGCGTGAAAAACTCGTTCGCACCCGACGAGCCGATCTTCTCGGCCGGCGATGCCGCGACCTGTGCCTACCTGATCCAGTCGGGCAAAGTCGAAATTCGGGTCGGCACCCGCAGCTGCGTCATCGATACGCTCGAAACCGGCGAGATCTTCGGCGAAATGGCGCTGGTCGACGATCATGCGCGCTCGGCCTCGGCGTTCGCGGTCGCGCCCACCACCTGCACGATCATCACCAAGCAGCAATTCGCCAAGCACATGGAGCGCTCCGATCCGCCGACGCGCGCGATGCTGAAGCTGATGACCAAGCGCTTGCGCAAGATCGCGCACGACGCGCACAAAGCCGCCGCCTAAGCGTCGACCCCTGACGCGCATGCAGCACCGGCCTCGCGCCGGCGTTTTCGTTGTGGGGACGGCGCCGCGGCCGGAATCGCTTGACGGGACTGCCGCCTTCGCCCACATGTTTTCCGCTATGAACGCGCCGCGGCCGCTTTTCTCCTATCGCCCCTATTGGGCGCATCGCTTCGGCCCGGCGCCGTTCCTGCCGATGTCGCGCGCGGAAATGGATGCGCTCGGCTGGGATGCGTGCGACGTCATCCTCGTGACCGGCGATGCCTATGTCGATCACCCGAGCTTCGGCATGGCGATCGTCGGCCGGCTCCTGGAGGCGCACGGCTTTCGCGTCGGCATCATCGCGCAGCCCGAGTGGCAGAGCGCGGAGCCGTTCGCGGCGCTGGGGGCGCCGACGCTCTTCTTCGGCGTGACCGGCGGCAACATGGATTCGATGGTCAACCGTTACACCGCCGACCGTCGGCTCCGCCACAACGACAGCTATACGCCGGGCGGCGAGGGCGGCAAGCGCCCCGACCGCGCCGTCATCGTCTACGCCCAGCGCTGCCGCGAGGCTTATCGCGACGTGCCGATCGTCTTGGGCGGGATCGAAAGCTCGCTCCGCCGCATCGCCCATTACGACTATTGGTCCGACAAGGTGCGGCGCTCGATCCTGTTCGACGCCAAGGGCGATATTCTCCTCTACGGCAACGCCGAACGTGCCGTGGTCGAGGTCGCGCACCGCCTGGCCAAGGGCGCCACGCCGGCCGAACTCGACGATATTCGCGGCGTCGCCTTGAACAAGGCAGCCGTGCCGGACGGCTGGACCGTGGCACCGGCCGGCGACATCGCGAACCCGGACGAAGGTGCCCGCATCGGTGCCGAGCGCACCGTGATCCGGCTGCCGTCCTACGAACAGGTCGCGGCAGACTCCGAGTCCTACGCGCGCGCGTCGCGCGTGCTGCACCGCGAGAGCAACCCGGGCAACGCCCGCGCCCTCGTGCAGGCGCACGGCGACCGCGAACTCTGGGTGACGCCGCCGCCGATCCCGCTCGAGACGCCGGAGATGGACCGGATCTACGAACTGCCTTACGCGCGTGCGCCGCACCCGGCCTACGGCGACAAGGCGATCCCGGCCTGGGACATGATCCGGTTTTCGATCACGATCATGCGCGGCTGTTTCGGCGGCTGCTCGTTCTGCTCGATCACCGAGCACGAGGGCCGCATCATCCAGAACCGCTCGGAAGAATCGGTGCTGCGCGAGATCGCGACCGTGCGCGACAAGACCCCGGGCTTTACCGGCATCATCTCTGACGTCGGCGGGCCGACCGCCAACATGTACCGGATGGCGTGCAAGGACAAAGCGACCGAAGCGGTGTGCCGCCGCTTGTCGTGCGTCTATCCCGCGATCTGCCCGAACCTCGACACCAGCCATGACGCGCTGATCGGGCTCTACCGCAAGGCGCGCGCGGTGCCGGGCGTCAAGAAGGTGATGGTCGCCTCGGGCGTCCGCTACGACTTGGCGATCACGAGCCCGACCTACGTCAAGGAGCTCGTCACCCACCACGTCGGTGGTTACTTGAAGATCGCGCCCGAGCACACCGAGGCCGGGCCGCTCGCCAAGATGATGAAGCCCGGGATCGGCGCCTACGACCGCTTCAAGCAGTTGTTCGATCAAGCGGCCAAGGCGGCCGGCAAGGAATATTTCCTGATCCCCTACTTCATCGCCGCCCACCCGGGGACGTCCGACGAGGACATGATGCACTTGGCGCTCTGGCTCAAGAAGAACGACTATCGTGCCGACCAGGTCCAGACCTTCCTGCCCTCGCCGATGGCGCTCGCGACCGCGATGTACCATTCGGGCAAAAACCCGCTGAAAGCGGTGCGCCGCGGCGGCTCCGAGCCGGTCTCAATCGTCAAGGGCCTGAAGCAGCGGCGGCTCCACAAGGCGTTCTTGCGCTACCACGATCCCGAGAACTGGCCGCTCCTGCGCGACGCCTTGAAGCGCATGGGCCGCGCCGACCTGATCGGGCCGGGCAAGCGGCATCTCGTGCCGGCGTGGCAGCCAGCCGGCACCGGCTTGGGCGGTGGCGAGGGCCGCCGGCTCGGGCGCAAGCACCGCGCCCAGAAGTTCCTGACCAAGGGAGTGCGCGCGCGGGTGCGGTAGCCGGCGATAGCAGGGCGCTGAAGCCGGCCGAGTCAGATCGAGATCGTCCCCGTCATCACGGGAACGCAGGTGCCGGCGACAATGACATCGGCAACGGCGCCAGCAGCCTTGCGGGCTTTGACCTCAATCGAGCTTGGGCGGCCTATCTCGATGCCTTGCTCGATCGAGAGGGCGATGGTCATTTCCGGACGCGGGTCGAGCGCGGCCATGAGTCCGCCGAGCGCCGCCGATGCGCTGCCCGTTGCCGGGTCCTCGGGAATCTTGCTGAGCGGCGCGAACATCCGCGCCCTCACGCTCGACGGTCCGTTTGGCAACCGCGTGTAGAGGAAGAGCGGGAACCCTTCGTTGGCCGGTTGGTAACGGCGGCGCGCGTCGACGAACGCCGCCGCATTCGGCGCCGCGCGACCTAAGCTTTCGATCGACCGCAATTCTGCGATGACGAAAGGGAGGCCCACCGAGGCGACGGCCGGCGCGTGGTTGGTCGTAACGACGTCGTCGGGAGAAAGCGAGGCGCAACGAGCGACCGCCTCGACGCCCACCTCGACGCCGCGCTTGAACGGGCTGGGTGCGGGGAAACGGGCCCCCACGATCTCGGCGCCGCTGCGGACTACGTCAACATCGACCAATCCCGCGCCTTCCTCGAAACGCATCGAGTCGCCGGTACGCCGTCCGAAGACCGAACCGGCACGCGCCAGCACGAATGCGGTGCCGACGTTGGGGTGCCCGGCAAACGGGATCTCCCGGGCCGGCGTGAAAATACGGACGGCCGCGGTATTGGCGGGGTTCGACGGCGGCGTCACGAAGGTGACTTCCGCGTAATTGAACTCCAAGGCGATGCGCTGCATGTCAGCGGTCGAGAGGTCCCGCGCATCGGCGAAAACGGCGAGGGGGTTGCCGCCGAACCGGACCTTGGTGAAGACATCGACGGTTTCGAATTGAAACGACGTCATGGGATCGCTCCGAGGCGACAGGTCGACGCGGAAGCATATCACGACGCGTTCGGTATTCGCGCTCCGAGCTCGACGCTAAGGACTATTCCCGATCCGGCGCCGCCATGCCGCTTTCGCTGGCGCGCGGATTCGCGCGGGCTTACGATCCCGGGCGATTCGCTGCCGCCACGCGGGGGAGCCATGGCCGCCAACGTCGAATTGTTAGCCGATGTTCCGCTGTTCGAATTTCTCGACGAGAAAGAACGCGCCGACCTCGCGACTCGGATCGAGGAAGTGACGTTTCCGCCCGATCACCTGATCTTCGCCGCCGGCGATCCGGGCGATGCGATGTTCGTGATCCGCACGGGCGAGGTCGAAATTTTCTTCAAGGACAATACCGGCCACAAGATCGTGCTCGAGACCGCAACGGTCGGCGATTTCTTCGGCGACATCTCGCTCTTGGACCGCGGCGCGCGCACCGCCTCGGCCCGCACCGTGGCCCAGGTCGAAGCGCTCCGGATCGACCCGCACGATCTCGACGGCCTGGTCCGCACCTACCCGCAGGCGGCGTTCCACCTGTTGTCGGCGATGGGCCGGCGCGCGCGGGTGACGGCCGAACTCCTCCGCCACACCGCGTCCCGCAACGTCAACGAGGCGATCGAGGACACCCGGAGCGCGGTCGATCGAGCCGCCGACTGGATCGCCGCTTTCACCGGCTCGATCCCGTTTCTCCTGATCCATGTCGTCGTGTTCGCGGTCTGGATCGGCTGGAACACGATGTTTGCCGAAGCCGCGCAGTTCGACCCGTTCCCGTTCGGGCTCTTGACCATGGCGGTGTCGCTCGAAGCGATCATCCTTTCGGTGTTCGTGCTCTTGAGCCAGAACCGCCAGATCGAAAAGGATCGCGTCCGCAGCGACGTCGAGTACGACGTCAATCTCAAAGCCGAGCTCGAAGTCATGCAGCTCCACGAGAAGGTCGACCGCCTGACCAGCGATGTGCTGGTGCGGCTCGCTACGATCGAGCGCGGGTTGAAGAAGTAGAGCTCCTCGGTGAGCTATTCCACATTGTGCACGTCGATCGGTTGGCTTCCAAACTCTGCAGGGGAGAGGTTGGTTAGCGCATCCAATAGGCCGCGCTACTTCACCAACACGCCCTTGAGCCAGGCCGCGACCTCGTCGGCGACTTCCTGGTCGACCGCGGCCGGGAAGCAGCCGCTGATGCCGACCGCGACCACGCACTCGGCGCTCTCGCCTTCGCCCCGGTTGACCGAGGTGCCGCCCTCGACCAAGAGCCAGCCGTACTGGTTGGTCAGGCTCGCGACCATGGTGCCGTAGAGCGGGCGCTCCTTCTGCAGCCGGTCGTACATCGCCTGGGTCCGGTTCTTGTAGGCCGAGGCCAGGATCGCTTTGCCGATCGCGAAGTCGGGCGTCATCCACTGCGCCTTCTCGTGGCGAAGCACGCCGATGGTGCGGCCGGACGGGTCGACGAGCGCGCAGGCGACGAAGAAGTTGCGCTTCAAGCCGACGGCGATACCGCGCTCGATCGCTTCGAGCGCGAGTTTGCTGGTGATCGACATGGGACGACCTCGCGACGGTTGGTGGGGGGACGGAAGGAGACAGGTAGCGCGACCGGCGGCGTCAGCCAACGACGAGTTCGACCTTGCCGCCGATCCGGCGTTCCTCGCGGTAGAGCGCGAGCTTCTTCAAGGTCGGGGCGTCGGAGACCGCGTAGAAGATCGCGTCATTCTTGGCGCTCTTGTTGACATGGCGGTGCCAGGCCCAGCCCGGCACCGCGAAGACGTCGTTCCGGCCCCAGGCGAATTCCTTGCCTTCGATCACCGTGGTGCCTTCGCCCTCGATCACGAAATAGGCGGTCGAGGCGGTATGGCGGTGCTCGCCGGTCTCCTCGCCCGGGCGCAGGAGCTGCACATGATAGGCCATGGTCGGCACCACCGCTTCGCCGGTCGCTGGGTTGACGTATTCGAGGATCACGCCGTCGTAGGGGCTCCCCCCGTAACTCCGCATGCGGTCGAGCGCGGCCACGGTCTCGTGCCAGCGGTAGACGAACATCGGCGTGCCGACGCCGGTGCCGCGCCGGTGCACGCCGAACGCCGGCCGCAAGCCGCCGGCGGCGTAGAAATTGTGCGAATGGTCGGGCTTTTCGCGCACGGTCTGGAAGTGGCGCTTGACCCGCTCGCCCGAGTTGGAGCCGCTGCCCTCCTCGAAGTAGTCGAACTCGAACCGGCTCGCCGACAGCGTCTCGACCAGGGGGAGATCCAGGAGGTCTATCCAAAGGACCGGCTCTTTGCCGTCGTTGCCGTGGTCGTGCCAGGTCCCCTGCGGCGTGATGATGAGGTCGCCGCGGTTCATCATGCACTTCTCGCCCTCGATGGTGGTGAAGCCGCCATCGCCCTGGATCACGAACCGGCTCGCGTTCGGCGAATGCCGGTGCACGGGCGCGACTTCGCCCGGGTTGTAGAGCGAGCAGCCGGCATAGAGCGTCGCCGTCATGTAGGGCTTGGGGTAGTAGCTCGGGTTGGTGAAGAGGAGCGCGCGCCGCTCGGACTCCTCGATCGGCACCGTCTTCCCGGCCTGCTGCGCCAGCGGGTAGAAATCGTCCCACCGCCACATGTAGGGCTCGGCGTTCTTCTTGGGCTGCTTGGTCTCGAGGTCGGCAATGATCGCCCACAGCTCGACCAGGCTCAGGTCCTTGGCGCGCGCCCGCATCTTGGCGCGGATGTCGCTGGTGGCCGCTGTTTCCGCCATGGCGTGGTTCCTTCCCCGGGGTCCTTGTTGGGGCGGAGTCTAGCTCAACTTTCGGCGATGATCCCGTGACGGAGCGTGCCGACTTTGGCGACCTCGATCTCGACCGTGTCGCCCGGTTTCATGAAGACCGGTGGGTTGCGGGCGACGCCGACGCCGCCCGGGGTGCCGGTCACGATCACGTCGCCCGGCGCGAGCGGGGTCACGATCGAGATGTAGGCGATGAGTTGCGCGACCGAAAAGATCATCGCCGAGGTCGGGCTCTCCTGCATCACCCTGCCGTTGAGCCGGGTCTCGATCGCGAGCGCCTGCGGGTCGGGGATTTCGTCCGCCGTCACCAGCCACGGCCCGAACCCGCCGGTGGCGAAGAAGTTCTTGCCGGCGGTGAAGCTGTGCGCCTGGAAGTCGCGGACCGAGGCGTCGATGAAGCAGGCGTAGCCGGCGACGTGGCCGAGCGCGTCGCGCTCCGGGATCGCGCGGCCGCCCCTGCCGATCACCGCCGCCATCTCGCCCTCCCAGTCGAGCTGGTCGGAGGCGGCCGGCTTCACCAGCGGCTCGCCGTGGCCGACCAGGGTGTTGGCGAAGCGGGTGAAGAGGATCGGATGCGGCGGGATCGCGACGTGCGACTCTTCGATGTGGAGCCGGTAATTGACGCCGGAGCACACGACCTTGTCGGGATCGGGGATGACCGGGTTGAACCGGATTTCGCCGAGCGGGTAGGCGGGCACTTTGGCGCGGGCGGCGGCGAGCTCGGTGAGCGCAGCGGCGGCCAACACCGCGCGGAGCGAAGCGAAGCGCGGGCGCAGGATCGCGCCGACATCGGCGATGCGCTCGTCCTCGACGATGCCGTAGGAGTCGACGCCGGCGCGGCGGAAGCTCGCGATCCGCATGGGACTTGGCCGCCGTCGCTACGGGATCGCCTTCATCCGCTTGTAGATGCCGTCGTACATGGTGCGGAGCAGCCCGAGCGTCTGCTCGACGGTCTCGATCACCAGGCGCTTGTCGGCGTCGGTCGGCGCGAAATCGGCCAGGAGCTCGGCGCCGATCCCGGAATGGTCCTCGTCGGCGACGTCGTGGACCGACCAGAACGCGGTCGCCTCGGGCTTGAGCCCGTATCTCTGCTGCAGCGTCTTGGCGATGCGGTTGAAGTGGCCGCCCTTGACCTGGCCCTCGTCGGCCAGCATGTGGGCCGAGACGCCGATCAGCGTGCCCTGGCCGCAAGCGTGCTGGAGCCAGCCCTTGTAGACCAGCGCTTCGGCGCAGTGGTCGGCGTTGTCCAAGTCCTTGCGGCTCAGGCCCAGCCCTTCGCCGAACCGGTAGTAAAGCTCGTTGTGCGAGACGCCGTCGGCGAACAGCCGCCCGGTGCCTTCCTCGTAGACGACTTCGGCCAGGCGCGCCCGCCAGCGCGCGTTGGGGCAGGAGACGTAGAGCCGGCCGTGGTAGTTGTGATTGTGGAGCGGGATGATGCCGAACTGGCGCGCGAACTCGCGCATCTGCGGGACCGAGTGGGTGCCCTCGTCCAAGCCTTTCCACACCGGGTGGGCGCCGCCGACCTTGTACTTTTCCTGAATCTCGCGGACGCGGTCGAGGCATTGATCGGCGGTCATGGCCATGGTGGACTCCCTTCGCAAGCTAGGGTTTCGCCGAACGCTAGCACTTCGCCCCGGCGGTGGTCACGGTGTCATCGCGAAACAGCAGACCGGCGCCGGGCGCCGAATCGCGCTGGAATGCGGGCGCATCCAACCGCAGCGGGGACCCCATGACGACCGACCTCACCTACCTCGCGCTCACCGCGCTCCTCACCGGTTCGCTCTGGATTCCGTATGTCGTCGCGCAGGTCGCGAGCAACGGCTTCCTCAAGGCCGAGAACTACGTCGATCCGACGCCGCGCCCGGTACCGCTGTGGGGCAAGCGCGCCGACCGCACCTACATGAACGCGGTCGAGACGTTGGCGCCGTTCGCGGTGCTGGTGATCCTCGCCCATGTCGCCGGCAAGGCGAACGCGATGACCGCGTTCTGGGCGATGAGCTTCTTCTGGCTCCGCGTCGCGCACGCGCTCGTCTATCTGCTCGGCGTGCCGTTCGTCCGGACGATCGTGTTCGTGCTCGGCTGGGTTTCGCTCCTCGGTATCTTCTGGGAAGTGGTGAAGTAGCGGCGGCGCCCGGACGCCGGCGCTCAGGCGACCGGGCTCGGTTCGATCGCGCGAACTGCCGGCAGCACCTCGGTCGCGATCCGCTCGAGATGGTGGCGGCGGCGGTCGGGCGGCATGACCGGGGCCAGGATGAAGTGATTGACGCCGGCTTCGACGTAGCGCGCGAGGTGCTCGGCGACGCGGGCGGGCGGCCCGTGCGCGCAGTACTTGTCGACCAAGCCGGCGAAGTCCTGGTCGTAGCGCGTGGACATGTCCTCGATCGCCAACCGCCGCGCGGTCGCAACGTCGTCGTCGATGCTGACGAACACGTAGCACGCCCACACATAGTCGCCGGGGAGCGTGCGGCCGGCGGCCCGGGCCATGTTCTTGACCTCGCTGAACGACGCCCGGCAGCGGTCCGGCGTGTACATGTACGGGTTCCAGCCGTCGCCCAACGTCGCCGCCCGCCGCATCGGCCCCTCCTGGCGCCCCGAGACCCAGATCGGCGGGCCGCCCGGCTGCACGGGCAGCGGCAGCATGTCGACGTCGGTGAGCTTGAAGATCTTGCCGTCGTAGTCGAAGCGCCCGCCGGCCCAGTACTTGCGCATGATCTCGATCGCCTCGGTCGCCCGCTGCCCGCGCTCGTTGACCGGAACGTTGCAGGCGGCGAACTCGCGGGCATAGTCCCCGCCGACGCCAATGGTGAGGACGACGCGTCCGCCCGAGAGCACGTCGAGGCATGAGATCTCTTTCGCCACCAGCGTCGGATGCCGCAACGGCACGAGCAGCGTGGCGGGGCCGATCGTGATCCGCGAGGTCACGGCGGCCGCGTAGGCGAGCGGCGTCACCGCGTCCAGTATCGGACGATGGTAGACGATATGCTCGCCGGACCAGAACGAGTCGAACCCGAGGTCTTCGACCGCGCGGATGTCCGCGACCGGCCAGTGGTGGCCGCCATTGGAAACGCCGAATTTCGCTGGCACCGAACCTTCTCCTTTGTCGCGCCCGACGAACGCCGGGTGCGGTGACGACGACGATGAGTCCCTACCCGACAGAGTTCTAACCGAAGCCGACCAGGATCGTCACCCGCGGTCGTACGCGCTGAAGGCTCGAGGTCGACCGTGGCCTCGAGCTAAAGGTCGATCACGCTCTCGAAGCCGCCGCGATCGCGCGCCGGGGGTCGAACGGCCGCTTCTTCATGTTCGTGAACGGAGCAGGGCGTTTTTCGGCTCCTCCTCGAGGGAACAGGACGGCGGCATGGTAGCGCCAGATCGGAAGGCGAAGCCGGCGTGCCGCGGTTTTGAGGTAAAGTCGGCGGGATGACGGCCGCGGGCGATACGGACGTGCTGGCGCGCGGGTTGGCGCGCGAAGTGCTGGCGAGCGAGATCCTGCGCGGCCGGGTGCTGGCGGTCGTGCTGACGACGCTCCTCGGGATCGTCACCTTCGGCTACCTCACTGTCGATGTGGCGATCCGGCCGTTCGTGGTCCGGCTGCCGCCGTGGTGGTTGCCGGCCGTCGTTGTCGGCCCATTCGTTCTCTACGAGTGCGTCTTCATCGCCGCGATGACCGCGTTCGCGCGGCGCGGACGCTCGCCGCCGGAGTTCGCCAAATACGGCAACGCGCTGGTCGAAACCAGCTTTCCCTCGGTCGTTTTGCTGGTCACCAGCCGCTACGCCGAGCCGGCGGTCGTGTTCGGTGGCTTTCCGTCGTTCCTGTATTTCATCTTCATCCTGGCGGCGACGCTAAGGCTCAACTTCGCGCTGCTCGTCTTCACCGGCGCGGTCGCCGCGATCGAGTACGTGGCGGTGGTCGCTTACGTGCTGCCGCTCTCGCCGGCGGCCGAGCACGCGATCCAGACGCCGCTCCTCCATGCCGGCCGCGCCGGGATTATGGTGCTCGCCGGGATCGTCGCCGGCCTGGTCGCGGTGCGGCTCAAGGACAACCTCGTCCGCGTGCTCGAGGCGAGCGCGGCGCGCGAGCGGGTCGTCAACCTGTTCGGCCAGCACGTCTCCCCGGCCGTGGTCGACCGCCTGCTCGAGGGCGGGGCCGAAACCGCGGGCGAGGCGCGGCCGGTGTGCGTCATGTTCCTCGACTTCCGCGACTTCACCGGGTTCGCGCGCGACGCGCCGGCGCCGGCGGTGGTCGCTTATTTGAACGATTCGTTCGCGTACATGATCGAAGCGGTCGACCGCCACCGCGGCATCGTCAACAAGTTCCTGGGCGACGGCTTCATGGCGGTGTTCGGCGCGCCGCTCGCCGACGCCGACGCCGCGGCGCACGCGCTCGACGCTGCCCGCGCGATCCTGGCGAGACCGACCGCCGCGCCGCCGCCGGCGGCGCCCCGCTCAAGATCGGGATCGGGCTTCACCTGGGCGTCGCCGTCACCGGCAACATCGGCTCGCCCCGGCGCAAGGAGTTCACGGTGATCGGCGAGGTCGTGAACCTGGCGGCGCGGATCGAGCAGCTGAACAAGGAGTTGGGCTCGCGGCTCCTGGTCTCGGATGCGATGGCGGCGGCGCTCGGGCCCCGGCTCGGCGCCGCCCGGCGCTTGGAGGCTCCGGTCAAAGGCTACGCCGAGCCGGTCGGGGTGTGGCGGGTGGATTGATTCGACTTATCGAAGCGTGCGGTTCAGTCGGGAGGCCGGCCGGCGGCTGCGAGCGGGCCGCCGACGGTCGCAGTCTTGGCGGCAGACTGGCTCCGCCGCGTCGGCGGGCAGGGCAGCCGCCCTCCACGTCCTCCGCCTCATGTCTCGCAATTAGCTAGCGCTGCGGAGAGCATGACCTACTATGATGACAGGTGGCGCCGTTGCCACCGATTGGATGGCGCGGTTACAGGGGAGGAGCTTCATGAAAACACTCGTCGTCGGCCTTGTCTTGGCTGCGGCGCTCGGCGCAGGTGCGGCCGATGCGCAGGAAAAAGTCATCCGCATTCCGTTCTCGACCAATTTTACAGGCCAGCAGTCCGCGTTCGGTGAGCGGCTCTGGCGCGGCGGCCAGCTTGCAGCGGAGGAAATCAACGCCGCCGGCGGTATTCGTGGCGGTCACAAGATCGAGTTTTACAAAGTCGATGCGCGTTCCGAGGCGCAAGGCATTGTCGCTGAGTATCGGCGCGCCTGTACCGACCCGTCGGTGCCGCTGTTTTGGGCGAATTTCTCCTCGCGACAATTGTTCGCGATCTACGAGTACGCCAAGGAATGCAATCTAGTGACCTTCGCCGCATCGTCGGGCGGCGATTGGGTCTATCCCGATCAAGGCAAGTGGATCTACCGCTACCTGCCGGCAACCAACCTTGTTCTTCCGGTGCTCTACCAGAAACTCAAGGATAAATTGGGCGTCAAGACGGCGGCGCTTTCGGTTGCCATCGACAACGATTTCGCGGTTCATAACGCCAAGCTTGCCCGCAAGATACTCGACGAGCAGGGCATCAAGCTCGTGGTCGACGTCGGCTCGAAAACGGGCGAAACCAACTTCGCCTCGCAGGTCGCAGCGGTCAATGCCGCGAAGCCAGATGTCGTCATTCTCAGCCATCTCTCGGACGATGGCGGTAAAGTGGCGCTGCAGCTTCGCGAACGCGGCCTCACGACTCAGATCGCCGACACCGGGTATACGATCGCCGGCCGCGACTTTTGGAATCTGAGCCAGGGGCACGGCAAAGGCGCGATCGGCTCGTCGATCTACACGTCCTCGGACCCGCGGCCGATCGTGCAGGATTGGATTGCCCGCTGGCGCAAACACACCGGCGAGGCCGCGGCCGATCCCGATCCTTTCGAGACTGCGACGTACGATGCGGTCAAGGTGCTGGCCAAGGCGCTCAATGCCGCGGTGTCGATGGATCGCAAGGCGATCGCCGATTCGTTCCTGACCTTGAAGAACGTCGAAACGATCAGCGGCACGATCACTTATCGTACCCAGGACCTGCCCGACGTCTACCGCTCGGACCCGATCCTGGTGCAGTTGGGCGACAACGGCCGGTTGATCCGATGGGGCAACTGACGTTCGTCGAGATGTGAAGCGGCGCCGATGGCGAACGCGAAGTACGTCGATGTTGCCGGCGTGCGGACGCGCTACGTCGAAGCCGGTGCCGGCGCGCCGTTGGTGATGATTCACGGCGGCGCGTTCGGCACCGGATCGTCGCTCGATATCTTCGTGCGCAATATCGAACCGCTCGCCGAACGTTACCGGGTTATCGCCTACGACAAGATCGGCCACGGCTATACCGACAATCCGCCCGAGGCCGACGGCTACACGGTGCGTCGCATGACGGCGCACGCGATCGCGTTCATCGACGCGCTGGGGCTGAAGGACGCGTACCTGATCGGCCAGTCGCGCGGCGCCTACAATGGCATCGCGCTCGCGTTGGCGCGTCCCGACCTAGTGCGCGCGTTCGTGCTCTGCAATAGCGCGTCCCTGGTCAAAGGCGTCGCCGCAGACCCCCAGTTCAGTCGCGACGTGCGGGCTAAGGCGACGCACCCGGTCGGATCGCCGGCGTGGGTGCGCTATCGCACTGAAGCGATGTGTATGCCGGGCACGCACATCGACGAGGCGTGGGTCGAAGCTTGGCACACGGTGTGGCATTTGCCGAAGTCCGGTGAGGCGCGCGCCGCCCTCGCGGCGACCGCCGCGCGCGTATTCGAACCCGATTTCGCTGCCGAGAAAGCGGAACTCTACGCGGCGATCGAGGCCGGCCGATACCGTACCCCGACACTCATCTATTGGGGCAAGAACGATCCTTCGGCGCCGTTCGATCCGATGGGGCTCGAAGTATTCGAACGGCTTTCGGATCGCTGTGCGCCGGTGTCGCTTCACGTCGCCAACCGCGCCGGCCACTTCGCCTTTCGCGAAGCGCCGGCCGAATTCAATCGTGTCGTCGCGAGCTTTTTCGACGCGGTTTAGGAGGTTTGGGTGGTGAATAGCGATCCGGCATTGGCCGCGCTTTTCTTGAAGCAATTCGCGTGGTGCAAGGTTGTTGGCGGGGAGAGCGTCGCGGTGCTGACCGAGCCCGAGTCGCGCGAAACCTATGCCGAGGCCGCGCAAGCCGCCGCGTCGGCGCTCGGTGCGCGGCCGTTCCGGATCGTGCTGCCGTCGCATGCCGGCGAGGTCGGCGCGATCGCCGCGATCAACCGCGGCAATGCGAGCTCGACGATCCTCGATGACCTTCCCGAAGTGACCGGAGTGTTGAGCGCGGTCGATTTCATCGTTGATCTCACGCTTGACGGCCTGATCCACTCGAAGCAGCGCGCCGCTATTCAAAAGGGCGGTGCGCGCGTGCTCCTCGTGCGCGAGCCGCCAGACGCCCTTGCGCGATTGCTGCCGACCGCCGAGCGAACGGCGCGGATTGCACGCGCCGCGGAGCGCTTGGGACGCGCGAAGACGATGACGGTGACGTCGGCGGCCGGCACGAACTTGCGCGTCGATCTGGCCGGGGCGGCGGTGCGCGGTTCACCCGGATTCTGCGACAAGCCCGGCTCATCGGCGACGTGGGCGATCGGCGCCGTGCTGGTTTATCCGCCCTCGGCCGAGATCGAAGGCGATGTCGTGCTGGCGCCAGGCGACATCGTCTATCCGTTCTACCGCTACGTCGACCGTCCGGTAACGCTCCGCTTCAAGGGCGGGTTCGTCGCCGAGATCGAAGGCGACGGCGTGGATGCCGAATTGATGCGCGACTACTTCGCGCGATGGGGCGATCCGAACGCTTACGGCATCTCGCATGTCGGCTGGGGCTTGCACGAGCGTGCGCTGTGGGACGCGCTGGCGTTTTACCCAAAGGGCGAGGCGGCCGGCGTCGACGGCCGCTGCTTTGCGGGTAATTTCTTGATCTCGACCGGTCCCAACTACGCCGCCAATCGCCATACGGCGTGCCACTTCGACCTGCCGATGCGCCACTGCACGGTCGCGCTCGATGGCGAGCCGGTGGTCGAAACCGGCCGGCTGGTGGATCGGCCGTAGCGTCTTCGTTTTGTCATTGTGCGTTGGGGGAGTGCGCGATGCAGTTTTCGGTCTTCGTCAACCTTCAGGCCCGAGCCGGACAAGACTACAACGCGGTGTATCGCGGTCGCCTCGCCGAGGCAGAAATCGCCGACCGTTTCGGCTTTCACGGCGTTTTCTATGCCGAGCATGCGTTTTGCGAGCATGGCCGGCCGTCGCCGGTCGTGACGCTGGCCAACATCGCCGCCCGCACCAAGCGCGTGCGCATCGGAACGGCGGTCTCGGTGCTGCCGTGGCACAACCCGCTCGAGACCGCGCAGGACTACGCGACGCTCGACATCCTCTCCGACGGGCGGCTCGAATTTGGCGTCGGCCGTGGCGCCTTCAAAATCGAGTTTGACGGTTATGGGCTCGACTGGGAAGAGTCCCAGCCACGGCACGAGGAGTGCCTCGAGATCATCTTGAAGGCGTGGACCGGCAAACCGTTTTCTTACCAAGGGAAGTACTACCAGGTGCCCGAACTCGCGGTGAATCCGGTGCCGGTGCAGCGGCCGCATCCGCCGCTCTGGACGCCGACGCTGACCGCCGAGACGATGGCGCGGGCCGTCAACCGCGGCATTACGCCGATGGTCGGTGCTTCGTTCAGCCCGCTCGCCAGCGTCAAGAAGAACTTCGGTTATCTCGACGACGCGATGCGGGCGGCCGGTCGCCACGACATGCGCCGCTGCGCCCATCCGCTCATTATCGTCGGCGACACCACCGAGGGGGTGCGCAAGCAGGTGCGCCACGCGATCGAGTGGCTCATCACCGACTTCGCCGACATGTTCACGCTCAGGCCCGGCGAGGTTTATCCGCCGCGCTTCAAGTTTCAGGAGCAACTCGCGGCCTACATCCGCTCGCTCACCTTCGAGCGGGTAGTCAACGAAGACCTGATGTGGGTCGGCGACGCCAATTACGTCGCCGATCGCCTCAAGTGGCTGCGCGACGAGTGCAAGGTCGACTATATCCTCTCGAACATGAGCCCTGGGGGGCTCGAGCACGAGATCGTTGCCAAATCCATGGAACTGCTCGCGACCAAGGTCATGCCCCAAGTCGGGTAAGAGCGTTAGCGCCCGCCGTTGCCCCGGCGTGCGTGCGGTTATTGCAGTTTGTAACCGAGTTCGTAGTGGAGGTTGATGCCGTCCCAGAACATCCACTTCATGCGGGCGCCCTCACCGGCATAGTGGATCGCCATTTCTTTCTCGGCGTCGGTCTTGCAATGCTCTTCGAGAATCTTGAACGCGCGGCCGCCATGCTCGATGTCGGCCGAGGCGTGCAGCCACCAGAATTCGAGGTCGTGCTCCTTGAATTTGTAGGTGTTCCGGAGCGCTGGCAGCAGCCGGTTGAAGAGCACGGGTTCTTGCGCTTCCGAAGCAATGTGGATCCCGGCGACACCGGCGATCCAGGGCTTCTCCCGCGCGACATTAAGTTCCCAGTTCAGCCACGCTTCGGTCGTCGGCAGGCCGCGACCGGCGTCGAGTTCTTCCTTCGAGATGCCACATGCTTTGGCGAAACGGAGGATCAGTGCTGGATGCGGGTTAGCCGGGTCGAGCTCCTCGGCGTAATTCTCCATCTCCATCTCGACGACTTCTTGCGGCGCGCGCGCCGCGATGCTGAAGAAGCCTTCGGGAATGAGGTTGCTGATCCAGTACCAAATTTCGCGAATCGCTCCATGGACGGTCTCGGCCTTAACCTCGCCCTTGGCCCATTTGTCGATCAGCGGATGCTTAGCTTGATGTTTGCGGTCGACGGCGGCTTGCAAGTCCTGCGCAAACGACATTTTGATCCTCCCTCGAAGCAGTGTGCGATGGTAGAAGGACAAAAAATCCCGGTCAACGCCGCCTAGAACGGCGCCGCCTGGGGTCGGCCGCGCCGGGCGAATAAGGGCGGTCGACGGCCCGGCCGCGACGGTTCAGAAGCGATTGCGGTCGGTGATGAGAGGGTAACCCATCTCGTAGTGCAGATGGATGCCGTCAAAATAAAACCAGCGCATCTGAGCACTCTCGCGCGCGAAAGCGACTGCCATGTCCTTGAGTTCACGCGTCTTACAATGGCGTTCGAGGATCTCGAAGCCGGCATCGCCGTGGTCAGTATCGGCTTCGACGTGCAACCAGAAGTGCTCGATGTCGTCTTCTTTGAACTTGTAGTGCTTCCGCAGCGCCGGCAGCACGGTGCTATAGAGAAGCGGCGACTGCGATTCGGTGCCGATGCGCAGCGCCGCGACCGCTGCAATCCAGTGCTCGTGGTTGGCGCAATTGATCAGCCAATTCCGCCAGGAACGCGTCGTCGGCAGGCCGCGGCCCTTGCGCACTTTGTCAAGATTGGCGCCATTCGCCTTGGCGAACTTGAGTACGATCTCGATGTGAGGGCGTTTGTCGTCAGCCTCTTCAACGAAGTTTTCGAGTTCATGTGCGACGACATCGCGTGGCGCTTTCGCGCAGATCATGAAATTTGTCGCGAGGAAGCCGTTGATCCAGTGATAGTGCTCGACGGCCCAACCCATCAGCGCTTTGCGCCCCAATTCGCCCTTGACCCATTTCTGTGTCATCGGGTGGTGGGCGCAGTGGCGTTCAAGCACGGCGGCTTCGAGTGCGCGGCGGAACGGTGACTTCTTCTTGGCCATGGCGTCTTCCCCAGTGTTTCGCCGTAAGTAGGGTCCCGTGAGCGGGAAACTGTCAATGTGTTACGCGGAACGGCGTGTTTCGGTGTTGGAGGTCTTGATTCAGCTTCTTGTTCTTGTTTTCGCTGACTCGATCAGGCTGAGCACATAAGCCGGGGTAAGCGGCAGGCGATTTATCTCGACGCCTAGCGGGGCCAGCGCGTCGCGTACCGCGCCGGCAAGGGCGGGGACGGAACCGATCACGCCGCCTTCGCCGACCCCCTTGAAGCCACCCAAGGAAATTTCGGAGGGGGTTTCCATGTGGTCGAGCTCGATTGCCGGCATGTCGAGCGCCGTCGGCAAGTGATAGTCGAGGAGCGTCGTGGTCAGGAGCTGACCGCGGCCGTCATAAATCAGCGCCTCGCTCAGCACTTGGCCCAAACCGTTTCCGATCGCACCGTGGACTTGACCATCGACGATCGGCGGGTTGATCACCCGGCCGCAATCGTGGGCGACCACGTAGCGCTCGACTTCGATCAAGCCGGTGCCGGGGTCGATAGCAACGAAGGCGATGTGGGTCGCGTTCGATACGGTCGCGGTCGGCGGATCGTAGTGTCCGATCGCCTCAAGACCGTGTTCGACGCCTTCCGGGATGAGCCGGGCATCGAGGGAGTACGCGATCGCCGCGATGTCGGCGATCGGAACGCGGAGCTTGGGTGCGCCGGTGACGAAAGCGTGGCTATCGCCGATCTCGATGTCGGTCTCGCTCGCTTCGAGCAGATCAGCCGCGATCCGTTTCACCTTGGCGCGGATCTGATCGGTCGCCCGGATGATCGCCCCGCCCGCGAGGATCGCGCCGCGGCTTGCGAAGGTGCCCGAGCCGAACGGGACCGCTGCCGTGTCGGCCTGATGGACCGTGACGTCGGCGGCGTTGACGCCGAGCTGCTGCGCCACGACCTGCGCCCAGGTGGTCAGGTGGCCTTGACCCTGCGCGGCTTGGCTCACGAACGCGCTTACCTTGCCGGTCGGTTCGATCCTGACCAACGCCGAATCGAATCCCGGTACGCGATAAAGGCCGCGCGCCTTGTAGCGCGAGGCGCCCTGTCCGGTCTGCTCGGTGACGGTCGCGACGCCGACCCCCCGGTATTTGCCGTTCACCAGGCGCGAAGCCGGTTGCGCCTTGCGGTAGGCGACATAGTCGGCTCGCGTGAGCGCCGTCTCGAGGCACTCGCCGTTGCTACCGGTGTCGTAACGCTGGCCCATCGCGTTGGTATACGGAAACTCAGTCACCAGGTTGCGCCGCCGCAATTCCACCGGGTCGAGACCCAGGTCCATGGCAATCGTGTCGAGCATTCCCTCGACCGCGAAGAAGGCCGATGGCGCAGAGACGCCGCGGAAGGCGCCCGTCGGGCAGGTGTTGGTTGCAATGGCTCGCGTATGAAAAGAGAAATGCGCGAAACGATACGGACCCGGCATGTTGCGTGGACCGCCGTTCGCCTCAAGGCTCGAACCCATGGGATACGACGCGTAGGCGCCGATGTTGACCATGATCTCGGCCTTGATCGCCTGGATGCGGCCGTCGCGCTCGACGGCGTATGACATCTTGTAGATTTGATCGCGCGCGTGGTTCGAGGTGAGGAAGTCGTCGGCGCGATCCTGGATCCACTTGAAACTCGCGCGGTAGCGAAGCGCGAGCCCTGCGGCGATGAGTTCCTCGGCATAAAGATACGCCTTCATGCCGAAACCGCCGCCGACATCCGGCGCGATCACGCGAATTTTCGAGTCCGGCCAATCGAGGAACTCCGAGAGCGCGTGACGAATGATGTGCGGCACCTGGGTCGAAGTCCAAAACGTGAGCTGACCCAAACCGCGGTCAAAGACGGCCAAGCAACCGCGCGATTCCATCGACGTGACGGCAATCCGGCTAGTCCTGAACGTTCGCTCGTAGTGGAGCGGTGCGGCGTCGAATGCGGCGTCGAATCCCGGCGTGCTCTGGGCATTCTCGTAGATCACATTGTCGGCGATCGACTCGTGCACCTTGGGCGCGTTGGGCGCCAACGCCTCATCGGGGTCGACGACGGCGGGCAAGATCTCGTAGGCGACCTGAACCAGTTCGACGGCGTCGTCGGCGACATAGGGGCTCTCGGCGATCACGACGGCGACCGTGTCGCCGACGAATCGTACCTTGTCGAGCGTCGCGACCCGCCGCTGGGTTACTTTGAATTCGGGCTTATCAGGATCGACCTGCACCGGCTTGATGATGTCGGCGAGGTCGGCGCCACTCAGCACGTCGACCACGCCGGCGAGCGCCTTGGCGGCGCCGACATCGATCGAACGGACGCGGGCGTGCGCGTGCGGGCTCCGGACGAACCCCAGGTGCAGCGTATTCGTTGGCGTGGTGACGTCGTCGACGAAGGCGCCGAGCCCCTTGAGGAGCGGCTCATCCTCCACCCGCGGCAGCGGCTCGCCAATGTAGCCCTTACCGAGCGGTTTGTTCATCGCGCCATTCCCGAATCGGCGGCAGCGCGGCGCTTTTCAGCGGCCGCGCGGACCGCCCGGACGATGTTCACGTAGCCGGTACAACGGCAGAGATTGCCCGAAAGCGCATGTCGGATTTCACTATCGCTGGGGTTCGGGTTCTCGTCGAGAAACTCGGTCACCGTCACTAAAAAACCCGCCGTACAGTAGCCGCATTGCAGCGCATGGTTCTCATGGAACGCCTGTTGTACCGCATTGAGGCGGCCGTTCTCCGCCAAGCCTTCGACCGTGCGTATGGTCGCGCCGTCGGCCTGCACAGCGAAGGTGATGCAACTCCGTGCCGTCGCGCCGTCCATGATCACGGTGCAGGCGCCGCAGACGCCATGCGCGCAACCGACATGGGTGCCGGTCAAGCCGATCTCATGGCGGAGAAAGTCGACCAGGAGAAGCCGAGGTTCGACCGTGCGTTCGTACGCTCGGCCGTTCACGGTCACGCGGATCCGTCGCGGTTCTTGGGACATCAGGCGTCTCGGTTGGGGCTGGTAGCGCCCGGTTCGGGCAACGGGGCTTCAAAGGGTGCGACCTCCCTATCGGGAACGTCGAGGAGGCGCACATCCTCGATGCGACGCGGCGCCGCGCGCCCGATGGATGCGGTCGCGGATGGGGACATGCGGCTCAGGCGGCCTGGCGGCTCGCTGCCCGCGCGAGCGCGCGCTCGGCGAGCGTTACGATGAGGCGTCGCCGGTAGTGTGCGCTCGCGTGGATGTCGTCGATCGGATCGATGTTGGCCGGCGCGTCGGACGCTGCCTTCGCCATGCGCTCGGCCTTCAGGCTCTGGCCGATGATGGCGGCTTCGACGGCGGTAAGCCGCGCCGGGACGGGGCCGACGCCGATCGCGACGACCCGTGCGCCCGTACAGCGGTCGCCCGTCATCGTGAGATGCGCTGCGACACCGGCGATCGCCACACCCTCCTGCCGCGCACCCGATTCGACGAAGGCATAGCGTGAACCGGTCGGGGCTTTGGGAACGCGTATCTCGCGAACGAATTCGCCCGGCTCCACCGCCGTCGTCAGTTGGGCGATGAAGAAAGCGGCCGCCGGGATGGTCCGTACGCCTTTGGCGCTCTCGACAATGATCGTCGCATCGAGCGCAATCGCAGCGCCCGGCAGCTCCGCAACCGGATCGGCGTGAGCGATGCTGCCACCGATGGTAGCGCGGTTTCGAACCGTTCTGGGGCCGGTGAAACGCAGCGTTTCGGCGAGAAGCGGGGCATGGACGCGGATCGCAGGTGTGCGTTCGCCCGCGGATTGGCGAACCATCGCGCCGATCGCGAGATGATCTGCGTCTTCGCGCACATAGTCGAGCGCACGACAGCGGTTCAGGTCGACCAGAACAACGGGGCGCGCGACCCGCATATTCATGAGTGGCACGAGGCTCTGACCGCCGGCCAGAGGACGGGCGTCGTCGCCATATTGATCGAGCAACGCCGCAATCTCGGGGATCGACTCGGGTGCGTAGTGCGAAAACTTCGCCGGTTTCACGATGATCCCCCGCCACGAGCTGGTCGAACGGCCGTCATCTTGGCCGCCGCGTCGACGGTACGTCAATTGCCAAGAAAAAAGACTGTTGGCAGGGAAGGAAACAGAGCAGAATTGGATTGACGAGCACGGTCCAGTCGGTGAGGGCGCGATGAGCGGCGTGTCGGAGTTTCGTAGGGCACTGATCGATGCGGTGGAGGATCGGCACTGCTCGAAACATCCGCTGTCGCAGAAATGGTCCCGTGCCGAGATTTCCAAGCGTTGCCTCCAAGGTTTGGCGACTGAGGGCTATCACTGGGTGTCCAACCTATACCCGGCGTTCTTCCATATTGCGGCCAAGGCGCCGCCCGACGTCATCAATATGGAGATCGAAAATTATGCCGAGGAAATGGATCCGGTGAAGCCGCACCCACCGCTTTTTCTTCGCTTCATCGACGCTTGCGGCGGATCGAGTGAGGCGGTGAAGAAAGGGCGCGGACTGCCGACGACGGAGTCGTGGCTCAATTGGGAACTTGACGTCGCCAAGAACGAACCATGGGAGGCTGGGGTCGCCGCACTCCACGTCGGGTCCGAGTTTCAGTCGACCGGGCTGTACAAAGACAAGATCGCCATCCTGATCGAGAAATATGGCTTCTCCGAGCACGACATCGAACACTTCATTCTGCACTCGGGCGTCGACATCGAACATTCGAGCCGCGCTTTCGAAGCGTTGCAGAAGTATTGCGATACGCGCGCGCGCAAAGACCGCGCCATTCATTGGGCGCGCGAGAGCGCGCGGATGCGTTGGTTCTATTTCGACGGCATCTATGTCCACTATGAGCTTGGTTACGCGATGAACTGAACGACAATAACCAGAAAGGGGAGGCGACCATGATGTTTCGTACGGTGATTGTGTCTGCCGCCGCAGTCGCGGCGTTCGTCGGTGCTACCGGCGTTGCGCCCGGCGTGGCGCAGGAAACGACGCTTCAGGCGATCTTTTCGATCCCGCTCGACGTCAACATCAACGTGCCGGCGCGACGGATGATCGAAGAGGTCAACAACGTCTGCAAAGGCAAAGTCAAGATCGAGATCAAGGGCGGACCTGAGGCGATCCCGACCAACCAGCAGATGAGTGCGATCAAACGCGGCATCGTCGACTTCTATGCCGGCGCGGCGGGCTACTACCAGGGTCAGGTTCCCGAGCTCGAAGCGCTCTACGGCAGCAACAAGACCGCAGTCGAACAGCGTCGCGATGGCGCGGTCGAACTGCTCGACACCGCGTTCCAGCAGAAAGTCGGCGCCAAGTACCTGGCCGAGTACGGATCGGGCTACAAGTTCGTGATCATGCTGCGCAACAAGCCGAAGCTCACGGCGGATGGCGGCATCGATTTGAAGGGCACGACGCTCCGCGGCACCGCCACCTACAAGGCGTTCTACGAGGCCATGGGGATCAATATCGTGTCGATCTTCCAAGCCGAAATATTCGCCGCGCTCGAACGCGGCGTAATCGAAGGTATCGGTTGGGTCAACAACTCGATGGTCGACGCGGGCTGGACGAAGTTCGTCAGGCACCGCATCCACCCGTACTTCATGCAGGGTGGCAACATCATCGTGATGAACCTCGATAAGTGGAACGCGCTCAATGCAGACCAGAAAAAGTGCCTGGGCGATACGGTGGTGAAGAACGAGGCCGTCGCTCACAAGTTCTTCGAGGACGAAGAAAAGCGCGAACTCGATCGGATGAAGGCCGAAGGCGTCGAGGTCTATACGCTCACCGGCGAAGGCGCCAAACGCTATCTCAACGCGTTCCAGGACAATCACTGGAAGAGCATGGAGAAGCTCGGCATGCCGGCGGCACAGGTCGAGCAGCTCAAGAAGGTGTTCCACGACTCGTCGCGCCCGGTGGGTCAGTTCTCGGGCAGCTGATCGTCGCGATCGTTGCGGCGTCCGGGGCGGGCTCGTCCCGCCCCGGCGCCTCGACTGGGCATGTTCTTTCGCGCCTACGATCGCCTGATCGAAGCGCTCGCGTTTCTCGCGGGGGCCGCGCTTTTCCTGGTCTTCGTTTCGATCATCGTCATCGTTTCGCTGCGGGCGGTGGGCGTGTTCATGGGCACGACCGCGAACGCCGCGTTTGCGTTAACCGAGTACTCGATGTTGTTCATCGGCACGCTCGCGGCGCCGTGGCTGCTGCGCGAAAAAGGCCATGTCTGTATCGAGTTCGTTCGCGGCCGGTTCGGACCGCGCGGTAAAGCGGTCTTCGCCAGGGTCGCCTACACGATCGGGCTCGTTGTTTCGCTGATTGTCGTCGTGTTTGCCGTGAAGGCGATGCACACCAATTGGGGCGAATGGGAGCTGCGCGCCTTCAAGGTTTACAAGCAGTGGCTGATTTTCCCGGTTGGGCTTTCGTTCCTCTTGCTCGCGATCGGTTTCGTCCGACTATTGATGGGACGCGGCACGATCTACGAAGATTCCGACGTTCCGATTCCGGATAAGGGCATCTAGCCGTGGTCATGGAGTGGTACTGGGCCGGGGCCCTGATGCTAGGGCTCGTCCTCTTCATGATGGCGCTCGGGCTTCCGGTGGCGATCGCGTTCATGGCCGCCAACATGATCGGCGTTTTTATTTTTTTGGGCGGCTTCATCGGCATCGAGCAGCTGGTCGACAATGCCTCCGACGCGCTTTCGAGCTTTCTGCTCGTGACCGTTCCTCTCTTCATCATGATGGGCGAAGTCTTCTTCCACACCGGAATCGCCGGGCGCGTGTTCGACTCGCTCGACGCGTTGTTCGGACGCGTCCGCGGCCGTCTCTCGTATGTTTCGGTCGCCAGCGGCACGATCTTCGCCGCGCTCTCGGGATCGGCGATGGCGAACACCGCGATGATGGGTTCGCTGATGGTCCCCGAGATGGTAAAGCGCGGTTACAAACTGCATATGGCGATGGGGCCGATCCAAGGAAGCGCCGGTTTAGCGATCCTGATTCCGCCGTCGGCGCTGGCGGTGCTGCTCGGGAGCCTGGCCGAGATCAACATCAGCGCGTTGCTGATCGCCGGCATCATGCCTGGGCTCATTCTCGCCGCCACGTACGTCGTCTTGATCTTCATCCAGGTGCGGATCGATCCGACCGCCGCGCCACCCTACGATGTCGATCCGGTGCCGCTCGGCCAGCGCCTGCGGGGCGTCGCGATCAACGTGCTGCCGATGGGGATCGTCATCTTTTTTGTCATCGGCTTCATGATGCTTGGACTTGCCACCCCGACGGAGGCCGCGGCCTTCGGCGTGTTCGGCGCGTTCCTGCTGGCGGCGATATACGGCCGCTTCACGTGGGCGCTTGTGCGCAAGTCGATGCTCGGCACCCTCAAGGTCACGGTGATGGTGCTGTTCATCATCCTGGCTTCGACGACGTTCAGCCAGATTTTTGCTTTCTCCGGCGCGACCACGGGAATCATCAAGTGGGCGACCGGGTTCGAATTGGCGCCGCTGGTCCTTGTGCTGGCGATGTTCGGGATCATCCTGATCCTCGGCTGCTTCATCGACGGTGTGTCGATTCTCCTGATTACGCTCCCGGTATTCATGCCGCTCATCAAAGCGATCGGTTACGACCCGGTTTGGTTCGGTGTCGTTATGCTGCTCGGAATCGAGATGGGCGGTCTCACACCTCCGTTCGGCCTACAGCTTTTCGTCATGCAAGCCGTGGCGCCGCGGGGAACCCGGTTCGAGGAGGTCGTGCGTTCCGCCGTACCTTATCTCGGCTGCAACGTTCTGATTGTCCTGATGTTGCTTGCCTTCCCGTCGATCGCGCTCTGGCTGCCGAGCCTGATGGCGAAATGACCAGGTTCGAGCAGGCGAACGGGGAGTTCGACTCCTTGCTTCTCGTCGCGGACGCGATGGCGACGGCGCTCGGGCCCCGTCTCGGCGCCGCCCGGCGCCTGGTTCAGTCGGGAGACCGGCCGGCGGCTGAACGCAAACGCGCGTGAGAATGGTGCCCGGGGCCGGAATTGAACCAGCGACACACGGATTTTCAGTCCGCTGCTCTACCATCTGAGCTACCCGGGCATACCC
>Ga0194132_10001049_pt1 | contig 56030 bp, 38 predicted proteins | sample TA2KigOf80mmetaG_FD_148612 | JGI IMG/M metagenome (GOLD analysis project Ga0194132, IMG submission 148612) | Freshwater microbial communities from Lake Tanganyika, Tanzania - TA2015054 Kigoma Offshore 80m | ecosystem: Environmental > Aquatic > Freshwater > Lake | place: Tanzania: Lake... | reverse complement strand
GACGTTGACCAAGGAAGACCTCATCGCCCTCCTGAGCACGATGATCGAGATCAACAATGGTGTGAAAGATGCCGACGACATTGACCACTTGGGCAACCGGCGGGTCCGCGCCGTGGGTGAGTTGATACAGAACCAGGTGCGCGTGGGCATGCTTCGCATGGAGCGGGTCATCAAGGAGCGGATGACGACCCAGATGGACCCGGCGACGACCACGCCGGCCGCGCTCATCAACATCCGACCCGTGGTGGCCGCCGTCCGCGAGTTCTTCGGCGGATCGCAACTCTCCCAGTTCATGGACCAGACGAATCCCCTAGCCGAGTTGACGCACAAGCGCCGCCTGTCGGCCCTTGGCCCAGGCGGCCTGTCCCGCGAGCGGGCGGGCTTCGACGTGCGCGACGTGCACCACTCCCACTACGGCCGCATCTGCCCCATCGAGACGCCGGAAGGCCCGAACATCGGACTGCTTGGCTCGCTGGCCACCTACGCCCGCACGAACCAGTACGGCTTCATCGAGACCCCTTACCGCAAGGTGCACAAAGAGATGCTGAACACCGACCCTGACTTGGAGGACCGGACGACGCTCGAAGATATCGTTGGGACGGATGGAAAGACGATCCTCAAGGCGGGTGGGGTGGTCTCTAAGAAGCTCATCAAGCGTGTGGCTGAGTTGCCCAAACAGTCACTCAAGGTGAACCCGTTCGTCAAGCTGGGCGCTAAGGACATCAATTATTTGTCGGCGGACCAAGAAGAGCATATCCACATCGCGCAGGCGAACTCGCCGATCGACAAGAAGGGCCAGTTCCTCCAAGACAGGGTGGAGACCCGCATCGGCGAGGGTGTGGGCATGGAGCCGCCCGAGAGTGTGGAGTACATGGACGTATCTCCGATGCAGTTGGTGAGCGTGTCCACCGCACTCATCCCGTTCCTCGAACACGACGACGCCAACCGCGCGCTGATGGGCTCGAACATGCAACGGCAGGCGGTTCCGCTCCTGCGGCCGGAGGCGCCGCTGGTGGGCACCGGTATGGAGGGACGCGTCGCGCGCGACAGCGGCCAGGTGATGCTCTCCAAGGCGGACGGCGTCGTGATCGAGGCGTCAGGGGATCGCATCGTCGTGGTGGACGAGAAGGGCAACGAGCACATCCATAAGCTGCGGAAGTTCCTCCGCAGCAACCAGGGAACCTGCATCAACCAGCGGCCCTCGGCGAGCCGGGGCGACCGCGTCCGCAAGGGCGACGTGCTGGCGGACAGCTCCTCCACGAGCAAAGGCGAACTGGCCCTCGGCCAGAACATCCTTGTCGCCTTCATGAGCTGGGAGGGCTACAACTTCGAGGACGCCATCATCATCAGCGAGCGGCTGGTGAAGGACGACGTGTTCACCTCCATCCACATCGAGAAACACGAGGTCGAGGCCAGAGATACCAAGCTCGGCCCCGAGGAAATCACAAGCGACATCCCCAACGTGGGCGAAGAGAGCCTGCGCAACCTGGACGAAGAGGGCATCATCCGCGTCGGCGCCGAGATCGGCCCAGGCGACATCCTCGTCGGCAAGATTACCCCGAAGGGCGAGTCTGAGTTGAGCGCCGAGGAGAAGCTCCTTCGGGCCATCTTTGGTGAAAAAGCGCGGGACGTCAAAGACACCTCGCTCCGCGTCCCTCATGGGCAGCGGGGCAAGGTCATTGACGTCCGGGTGCTCACAAGGGAAAACAACGACGATTTGGCGCCGGGCGTGAACAAGCTGGTCCGGCTGTGGATCGCCCAGACGCGCAAGATCTCCGAGGGCGACAAGATGGCCGGCCGCCATGGGAACAAGGGCGTTGTCGCCAAGATACTCCCGGCGGAGGATATGCCCTTCCTGCCCGATGGGACGCCATTGGACGTCATCCTCAACCCGATAGGCGTGCCCTCACGCATGAACCTCGGCCAGGTGCTAGAGACGCACCTGGGATGGGCTGCGAGGCTGCTCGGCTTCCGGGCGGTGACGCCGGTGTTCGACGGTGCGCCCGACGAGGCTATCGAGGATGCCCTTGCCCAGTCCTGGCTCATCGAGCGGTCAGGGGCGGTGGATCCGCGCCCGGTGGACGAGACCGGGCTGAGGCAGGTGGACATGAACGTCACGCGGCAATGGCTCTCGGAGCGCGGCTACAACCCCGATGCCGTCTTCGCGACCAGGCCCAATGGTGAAGCGCGCAAGGCCTGTCTTCAGCTATGGCTGAAGGAAGAGACGAGCATGAACGCCTCGAAGATGTCCGTGGAAGAGATGAAGGCCGAAGTGCTTCGGCTCAACCGTGAGCGGAGCATCGCGGCGCCTATCCTGGGCAAGTCTATCCTTAGCGATGGGCGCACAGGAGAGCGGTTCGACCAGCCTGTCACCGTGGGCTACATCTACATGATGAAGCTCATCCACCTAGTGGAGGACAAGATCCACGCTCGGTCCACCGGGCCGTACTCGCTCATCACGCAGCAGCCCCTGGGCGGCAAGGCACAGTTCGGCGGACAGCGGTTCGGCGAGATGGAGGTGTGGGCCTTGGAAGCGTATAGCGCCGCCTACAACCTCCAGGAAATGCTCACGGTCAAATCGGACGACGTCGTGGGCCGCGTCAAGACATACGAGGCCATCGTCAAGGGCGAGGACGTCATCCAGCCCGGCATTCCGGAGTCGTTCCACGTCCTGCTGAAGGAACTGCAGAGCCTTGGCCTGTCGGTGGAGCTGCTGCACGAGGAGGCTGAGCAGGCCGCGGTCACAGACGGCGCCGCTGGTGCAGAAGGAGAGGTGCGGGCTGAAAAGCGGCCGAGCCTCGAGCTCCTAGAGGGCAATGGCGCCGGTCCCGTCGAGACAGCTACGCCAGAGTCCAAAGAGACTTCAAAAGCGTCCACGGGTGAGGACGAATAGGCGACATCTAGGCGGCCTAGACCCAGAACGATTTTCACAGCGACTAGGGAATCGATAGGGGAGAGAAGATGGTGGCTCAAGCAGGCAACGAGTTCAATGCGGTTCGCATTTCCCTGGCGTCTCCCGACCAGATCAAGACCTGGTCGTACGGAGAGGTCACCAAGCCGGAGACCATCAACTACCGGACGCTTCGGCCTGAAAAAGATGGGCTGTTCTGCGAGCGCATCTTTGGGCCGACGAAGGACTGGGAGTGCTACTGCGGCAAGTACAAGAAGATCCGCTATAAGGGCGTGATTTGCGACCGGTGCGGCGTCGAAGTCGCGCGGTCGAAGATCCGCCGGGAGCGCATGGGCCACATCACCCTAGCGGCGCCGGTTGCCCACATCTGGTTCTCAAAGGGGACGCCGAGCCGCCTCGGCCTGCTCCTCGACTTGTCTCCTCGCAACCTCGAGCGGGTGTTGTACTTCTCACAGTACCTGGTCACGAGCGTGGATGAGCCGGCGCGGGCTGCGGCCATCAAGCAGCTGCAAGACCAACTGAGTGACGCCCTGGCGAAGATAGACGCTGCGACCCAGGCCAAGATTGAACAGGTCGCCCCCGCGAAGGCCAAGGACTCCGGCGAGGAAGGCGACGGCCCTGAGGCCAGAAAGATCAAGGCCGAGGCCGAGCAGGCAAAAACCGATCAGGAGAACACCATCGGCTCCGAACTGGAAGAGCTGGAGAGCCTGCGGATCGGGCAACTTCTCACCGAGAGCCACTACCGCGAATTAAGGGAGAACTACGGCGAAGTCTTCAAAGCTGGCATGGGCGCCGAGTCGGTACTTGAGGCCCTGAAGACGGTCAACCTAGATAGACTGCGCGACCAACTCCAGGACGATGTGCGGACCACCTCGGGCCAGCGCCGGAAGAAAGCCATCAAGACTCTGCGGGTGGTGGAGGCCTTCCGCAAGAGTGGGAACAAACATGAGTGGATGGTCTGGACGGTTTTGCCGGTGCTGCCGCCGGAGTTGCGTCCCATGGTCCAGCTGGACGGCGGCCGGTTCGCCACCAGCGACCTCAATGACCTCTACCGCCGCGTCATCAACCGCAACAACCGCCTGAAGCGGCTCATCGAGCTTCAAGCCCCTGAAATCATCATCCGGAACGAGAAGCGGATGCTCCAAGAGGCGGTGGATGCGTTGGTGGACAACGGCCGCCGTGGCCGAGCGGTCTCCGGCAGCCACAACCACAAGCTCAAGAGCCTGTCCGATCTCCTGCGCGGCAAGCAGGGGCGGTTCCGCCAGAACCTGCTGGGCAAGCGTGTTGACTACAGTGGCCGCTCGGTCATCGTTGTCGGCCCCGACCTGAGGCTGCACCAGTGCGGCCTGCCGCGCCGGATGGCCCTGGAGCTGTTCAAACCCTTCGTTATGAACAAGCTCGTGGTCAAGGGCTACGCGCACAATATCAAGAGCGCCAAGCGCATGGCGGAGCGGTCGCGCCCTGAGGTCTGGGACATCCTTGAGGAGATCATCAAGGACAGGCCGGTCTTGCTGAACCGCGCTCCGACGCTCCACAGGCTGGGCATCCAAGCGTTCCAGCCGGTGCTCGTGGAGGGCAGCGCTATCCAGGTTCACCCCCTGGTCTGCACCGCGTTCAACGCCGACTTCGACGGTGACCAGATGGCCGTCCACGTCCCGCTGTCCAAAGAGGCCGTCATGGAGGCCAAGCGGCTCATGTTGAGCGTGTACAACATGCTGTCGCCTAGCTCCGGCGAGCCGATGGCGGCTCCGACGCTGGACATGGTGCTGGGCTGCTACTACCTCACGATGCGCAAAGACAAGTCTCCCGGTGCAGGCAGCACATTCGGTAGCTTCGAAGACGCTCGGCTGGCCTACGAGCATGGTCACCTCGGTCTTCATGCCCCCGTCAAGATACTGCATCCCCCACAGGCGGACGGCGACTCCGACGAAAAGGCGAAACCGCTCGAGATTACTGTCGGCCGCATCATCTTCAACGACGTGTTGCCGCAGGAGATGGGCCTCTGGAACAGAGAGATGGACAAGGGCGCCCTTAAAGAGCTTACGGCAGCGAGCTACCGCGCAGTGGGCAGCGAGCGCACGGTGGAAGTCCTGGACAATATAAAGGAATTGGGGTTCCGGTTCGCCACGAAGTCGGGTACGACCATCGCCATCAACGACGTCGAGGTGTCTGCGGAAAAGGCGGCCATCGTCGCCGATGCCGACAAGAAGGTCAACTTGCTGGAGCAGCAGTACCTGGATGGCCTCATCACCGAGGACGAGCGGTACAACAACGCGGTCCATATCTGGACCGCGGCCAGCGACAAGCTGACAAAGGTGGTGGAGACCGGCCTGCGCAACTACGGTGGCATCTACCTCATGGCTACCTCGGGAGCGAAGGGCAACATCGCCCAGATCAAACAGATGACCGGCATGCGCGGCCTGATGTCCGACCCCAAAGGGCGCATCATCGAGCGGCCCATCAAATCCAACTTCCGCGAGGGTCTGACGGTGTTGGAGTACTTCATCTCCACCCACGGCGCCCGCAAGGGCTTGGCTGACACGGCGTTGCGCACGGCGGACAGCGGCTACCTGACGCGCCGCCTCATTGACGTGGCGCAGGAGATCGTGGTCAGCGAGGAAGACTGCGGAACAGAAGGCGGCGCATGGCTCGAGGACAACCCCGAGGCGGCGATGCTCAGCACCTTTGTGGACCGGATGAAGAGTCGCTACACCGCGGCGCCGATAGCCCATCCTGACACGGGCGAGATCCTGGTGGACAAGAATGTTGTCATGGATGAAGCGACAGCCAAACAGGTCAAGGCGGCTGGCGTCAAATCCGTCTTCGTCCGCTCGCCGCTTTCGTGCGAAACAGCCAGAGGCATATGCCGGGCATGCTACGGCGTCGCCCTTGGCACTGGCAAACCGGCGATGATCGGCGAGGCCATCGGCATCATCGCGGCACAAAGCATCGGTGAGCCTGGCACGCAGTTGACGATGCGCACGTTCCACACGGGCGGCATCGCGGGCAAGGACATCACGACCGGTCTGCCGCGCGTCGAGGAGCTGTTCGAGGCCAGAGCACCCAAAGGCGAGGCCATCCTCTCGGAGATCGAGGGGACCGTGGAGTTCATCGAGGACACGGAGGGGCGGACGATACGCGTCTCCAGCACGGAGGAGTTTACCGACGAATACCCACTCCTGAAGAACCACAAGCTCCTGGTGAGCGAGGGCGACTACGTCGCCATCGGCACCCGTCTGGCGGAGCCGCAGGAGAGTAAGAAGTCTTCAGTTAAGTCCACAGCCAAGTCCACCGCTCTGGAAGTGACCGACCTCATCGCCAGGGTCTCGGGCAAGGTCCAGGTGAGCAAAGGGGCAATCGCCATCGCATGGACCGACGAGGAGCAGCGCGAGTACGCGATTCCAGCCGCTGCCCACATGATTGTCCGCTCAGGCGACAACGTCACCGCGGGGCAGGCGCTGACCGCCGGGCCGAAAAACCCCCAGCAGATGCTGCGCATCCAGGGCCGTGAGGCGGTCCAGAGGTACCTCATCGAAGAGGTCCAGCAGGTGTACCGCTCGCAGGGCGTAAAGATCCACGACAAGCACATCGAGGTCATCGTGACCCAGATGCTGCGCAAGGTGCGGATAGACTCACCCGGAGACACAGACCTGCTGCCGGGCGAACTGATCGACCGGCGGGAGTACGAAGAGACCAACGCCGCAGTGCTCGCCGAAGGTGGCGAACCGGCGACGGCCAGCCCGGTGCTGCTTGGCATCACCAGGGCGTCGTTGAACATGGAGAGCTTCCTGGCGGCGGCGTCGTTCCAGGAGACGACGCGCGTGCTCACGGAGGCCGCTGTCAACGGCAGCGTGGACAACCTGCGTGGCCTGAAGGAGAACGTCATCATCGGCCGGCTCATCCCGGCCCGCCTCGACGTGACCGGCGAGGGCCACGACCGGCTGGGCCTGATCGCGCTTGAAGATCGTCCCGAGAAGGCGTACGAAGAGGAGCCCGTGGCCATGCTCGACATGCCCGTTGCCGCCCCAGACGTGGCATCGGAAGGTGAAGAGGATGAGGTGGAAGACGAAGACGAGGAAGGCGAGCTGGACATAGAGGAGTCAGACAAGGAGATAGAAGAAGAGGCAAAGAGCGAGAAGGAGTAGCGGCGAGTACGCTACTCTGGATTGCCGCAATGCAAGGGCCTTGCTACACTTTCGAAGATGGGCGGTTAGCTCAGCGGCCTAGAGCGCTGCGTTGACATCGCAGAGGTCATTGGTTCAAATCCATTACCGCCCACCACGCCTTTTCGCTCTTCCACTCATGGCCCCTCTACTTGCCAACAAGGTTGCAAGGCGCCGTAACCTCTGCTATAAAAGCTAGTGGGACTTTCTGTCCCGCCCTCTTGATTGCGGCCCCGTGGTGTAGCGGTTTAACATACTGCCCTGTCAAGGCAGAGATCGCCGGTTCGAATCCGGTCGGGGTCGCCACTTGTTTCGCATCTCCTCTCCGGTTCAGCGCTACTTCGGCGGACGGCTGGTGGCGCAGCGCAAGGGCGGTGCGGTCGAGTACGTCCACCTGGATCACCTGGGGAGCCTCACCCTGAGCACGAGCGCCACCTCGAGTGCGTACACACTTGGCAACCGGGAATATTTCCCCTTCGGCATCGTGAGCGCGGCCCTGGTGGCCACGGTCGTCGGCGCCTACGCGCTGTGGGCCGCGGCTCAGATGAAGACACTGGCCATCCGGTTCGAGGCGGGAAGGGTGGCCCGCGACGAAGTGCGGCAGGCGCTCCTGCCCAACCTCGCGCTGGCGGCGCTGGTGTCCGTCGCTGTGCTGGTGGCCGGCGTAGCGATGGCGTGGCTCGCCATAGGTTTGAGCAATGGATTGGGCGTCCTGCTGATCGAGAAGGCACACTCCGGCGTCTGGCTCATGTGGACGCTGCCGTCGGTGGCCATCGTGGCCATCGCCGTCGCCTTCGCGTACGTCCATCGCCGTGTCACGCCACTGGACGAAGGCAAGTAATTTCGGGTCTGAACAAAGGCTACTCTCTGTTTAGCTGCTTTCTAACTTCTCTAAACACGGTCGCCGTACTCTTGGCGTGCCTTCGCTCTTGACGGTCGCCCTTTGCAGATTCGAGTCTATGGTTCATTCGACTCTCCAACTGCCCAAAATCGGGCTTAGTATCGAATGGCCATAGCACATCCTTTGAATCTTCTCGCCCTTCAGGGTACTGGGTGCGAGAGAACCGAGCTATTAGCGCTAGGTCGGTTCCCGGTATTCTCGGAGAAATTGTTCCTTGAAGCGCTCCGTGACGAGACCTAAGGTTGAGGAGTTGAGATGTTCGTTCTCAACCAGCAGCCTCATGCCGCCAAAGCCGGCTTTTTCAAAGAAGATTGCCTTCAATAGGTCTGGAGAATACTCCCAACGCTTGATTCCGAAATGGTCAGGTGAAGGCCTCAGTTCACGCACAGGAAGAAGGTTCTCTTGACAAGCAATGACCCCCCCGCACATAAAGACGCAAGTCTTGTCCGCCATCTCCATTTTGCTCGAATGCCCTTCGAAAAATGCGAATGCCAGCCAGGATTGCAAGTTCAGGGTCGTCAAATGCGAGGGCGGCCGAGTCTGAGTCTAACTGGCCGGAGACTGAACTCGAGTTTGATTTTAGACCTAGGTCAAACAAGGCATCGTCTACCAAGGACTCGAAGAGATTAAAGCGACCCTTGACCTTGCGCAGCCCCCGTTGCCGCCAGAGTTCTCGAATGCCAAATTGGTCACAATAGAGGAGAGATCGCATCAGATATCCTTGATTCCACTACCGATGTGACCGCCGAACGGGCACTTAGAACTGGCTGGCGGACTCGCCGCCGTCGAGGGACAGCACCTGGCCGGTCATCCAGTCGGAGGCCGGGCTGGCGAGGTAGAGGGCGAGGAGACCGAGGTCGCGGGAGTCGGTGAGCCGTTTCAGGGGCACCGTGTTGATGCGCTCCTGCATCGTCTTCGGGTTGTCGAAGCCGGAGCGGGTCATGTCGGTGACGAACCAGCCCGGGTTGATGCCGTTGATCTGGACGTTGAACTGCGCCCACTCCAGGGCGAGGACCTTGGTGAACATCTGCAGGGCCGCCTTGCTGGGGGCGTAGGCGGTCTCGAAGGGGTAGGCGATGATGGAACTGGAGGAGCAGACGTTGATGACCTTGCCGCTGCGGCGCTTGACCATCTGCTCGCCGACGGCGCGGGCGCAATAGACCGTGCCGGAGAGATTGGTGCCCATGATGCGGTTGAGGGTCTCGTCGGACATGCGCTTGTCGGGACCCCAGTCCCAGATGGCGTCCTTGGGCTTCTGGATGGGCAGGGGCGAGAGCGGGCCGACGGTGACTTGGCCCGCGTTGTTGACCAGGATGTCTATCTGGCCGAGGGCCTTGGTGGCCTTGGCGACGGTATCGTCCACCTGGCGGGAGTCGGCGATGTCGCACTGGAAGGGGAAGGCGCGGCGGCCCAGCTTCTTCACCAGTGTGGTGGTCTCCTCGCACTGAGCGAGGGTGCGGGCGATCACGGCCACGTCGGCGCCCGCCTCGGCGAACACCAGGGCGATGGCCCGGCCAAGCCCGCGCCCTCCGCCCGTGATGAACGCCTTCTTGCCTTCAAGCGAGAACTCCTTGAGCATCGACTACGCAGTCTCCTCTTTTTTTCTATATGGTTCGGCTAACTCTCGATAAATCTGAGGAAGCCTCTCTTAAGGTTGATAAACTTCTCCACATTCCCTTTGTCCAACTTACCAAGTGAATGAATGCCTAGCTGATCAGCAAGCAATCTTTCTTTGACAAACCATACCCTGGGTTGCGTGAAAATCCCGATTTCAGAAAGCTTTGTCACGGAGTTCCGTTCGGGGTCATTCTTACGTTGTGGGTTAGCGAAGTTGTCCAGACTGCCTTGATTTGAGTTCAGCCGCCCATTCAGATTATCCGTTTGCCCTACATACACTGGGACTTGTTTGTCCAGCACGATGTACCACCCAGCCTCCGTAGGCAAGTCGTCTCCCTGTATACAGAAATATCGGCCATTCTTGACTTGGAGGTGACGATAACACTTGATCTCTGTTGCAAAGGCACAAAGAGCGTCAAGAACTTGCCTAACGACTATCGGATTGTTGAAATCAACATGACCTACGACGAGTCTTGTAGTCAACGAATGTCCTCGCATATTCAATCATGAGGAGCCAGGTTGTCCTACTTTCGCCCCTTCGGCTTCGGGGCGGTCTCCTTGTCGGCGAGGGCGTAGGTGTGGTGCCAGGGGCGAGCGCGCTCGAAGGCAGCACAGGCGGCCAGGAGACCCGCGTCGTCGAAGCGGCGGCCGACGACCTGCATGCCGACGGGCAGGCCGTCGCGGGAGAGGCCGGCCGGGACGGACGCCGCCGGATGGCCGCTGAAGTTGATGAAGTAGGTCATGCAGAAGCCGATGCACGGCTCCATCTTAACGCCGTTGATGCTGGTGGGACCGGTGGTGGCGCCGTTGGTGAGGTTGTCCACCTGCATGGCGGCGAGGGTAGGCGTGACGAGGTAGTCGTACTTCTCGAAGACGTTCTGGATGGCGTCGAAGACCTGGGAGCGAACGCCGGCGTCCTCCGCCTCCTGGAGACCGGTCGCCTTCATGCCCATCTCGAGGATCTCGACCATCTGGATGGGGAGGTCCTTGCGGTACTTGCCGAGGAGGTCGAAGCCCTGCCGCTTGAAGTCGAGGGCCATCGGGGCGTAGAGGGCCGCGCCCTGCCGCAGCCAGATCTGGGACAGGTCGTACTGGTCGAGCGTGTCCAGGCCGAGCTTGATCTGCTCGACCTTGGCCCCGGCGTCCTCGAAGCCCTTGACGGCCTCTGCGACGACGCGGGTCACCTCGCGCTCGACGGGATAGACATCCCAGTCGGGGCTGTAGGCGATGCGCGCGCCCTTGATGGAGCGGCGGGTGGCGGCGGCGTAGTCGGCGGAGTCGGCGGGCAGGCTGAAGGGGTCGCGGTCGTGCGGCCCGGCCATGACGGAGAGCATGAGGGCGGCGTCCTCGACGGTGCGGGTGATGGGCCCGGCGTGGATGAAGGGGGTGTGGGAGCCGAAGGCGTTGGGGCGCATGACGTTGGGGACGCGGCCGTAGGATGCCTTGTAGCCGAAGGTGCCGCACCAGGCGGAGGGGATGCGGATGGAGCCGCCGCCGTCGGAGCCCTGGGCGATGGGGGCGAGGCCCGCGGCGACGGCCGCGGCGCTGCCGCCGGAGGAGCCGCCCGCGTTCTTGCCGATCTTGAATGGCGTGCTGGTAGGCCCGAAGAGGAGGTTGTCGGTAGCGCCCTTGTGGCCGAACTCGGGGGTGTTGGTCTTGCCGAGGATGATGGCGCCCGCGTTCTCTAGCCGCTCGACGTAGGCGTTCGTGACGGGGGCGATGAAGTTGGCGAAGGGCTTGGCGCCGAAGGTGTTGACGAACCCCTTGCGGAAGTCGAAGAGGTCCTTGATGGCGATGGGGACGCCGTGGAGGGGGCCGAGGTTTTTGCCGGCCATGACGGCGCGCTCGGCCGCCTTGGCCCGTTTGCGGGCGTCCTCGTGCCAGAAGACGACGTAGGCGTTGACTGCGGCGTTGCGCTCGTCTATGCGTTTGAGGAAGTAGTCCACGGCCTCGACGGGCGAGAGGTCGCGGCGGCGGATGCGGGAGGCGAGCTCGGTGGCGGGTGTATAGGCGAGTTCGTTGGACATGGCGTTGCCCTCGTTGTCAGATTAGCCCCACTGGGGCCAGAAGTACCCGGCGTCGTCGTAGCGCCGGTACAGGTCTTCCACGACGTTCGTCGGGATGGGCAGCTTGTTCTCCAGGATGTCAATGTTGGACTTGATGTGGGCTGGGTTGCGTGACCCTGCGATGGCGGTGTGCACCTTGGGGTGGGCGAAGAGGAAGCCCATGGCGAGAGCGATTCTGTCGGCTGGAGCGTTGGCCGGGAGCAGCCCCAGCTCGGTCATGGCGAGGTAGCGCTGGTGGTAGTCCATGAGGGTAGGGGTCTCGCTGACATCGCACGGCACGGCCCGTGGCGGCTCGCTTGCGCCCCATGCGGCGTTGGCGATGGGCCGCTTAATGATGACGCCCATGTTCGCCTTGGCCGCCTCGGGGAGGATCTCGTAACGGGCGCGCTGGTCGACGAGGTTGAAGGTGGTCTGGAGGGTGTCGAAGTGGCCGCTCCGGATGGCCCAGAGTGCCTCCGCGCCGTCGCCGCTGTAGCCGGTGAAGCGGGTCTTGCCCGCCTTCTTGAGGTCGAGGAGCGCCTGGACTGCCTCGCCGCGCTGGAGGACCAGCATGTTGCAGGAGTGGAGTTGGAGGATGTCCACGTGGTCCATGCCCAGCGTCTTGAGGATGCGGTCGAGGGTGATGTTGATGGTCTTGGCGGTCCAGGGCCTGCCGACGAGGAGGTAGTAGCCATCGGGGTTGTGGCCGACCTTGGTGGCCACGACGTACTCGCCGCGGCGGTGTGCGACGAAGCGGCCGATGGCCTCGTGGGCGATGCCGGAGCATTCGGCGGCGTCGAGAAAGTTGATGCCGTTGTCGAGGAAGGTGTTGAGGGCGCGGCCCGCGTCGTCGAGTTCGTCGCGGGTCATGCGCAGGCCGATAGTGGCTAGGCCCGCGCCGAGCTTGCTGACCTCGAGGCCCGTCTTGCCAAGCGTCGTCATTTGCATGGTGCTGCTCCGCCTCGTTCGGCCTACCGGCCTGGATTCGCACAAGACGCTACCACGGGGACAAGTGGCGGTGCAAGGTGCCCGACTCTGGTTTATGATAGGCGCCGCGCGTACTCTGCGGACTAGCCCGAGGAGGAGAGCAGGTGAAAGGGAAGGCAGCGGTCTATACCAAACCACGCACCTTCGAGCTGACCGAGCTTCCGGTGCCGGAGGTCGAGCGCGGCGGCGTGCTGGTGAAGGTCACGTCGGCGGGCATCTGCGGCTCCGACCTCCACTACTGGCGCGGCGACATCGCCCCGTCGTTCTGGGCCGGCGGCGCCAAGGGCGGCGTTGTGCTGGGGCACGAGACGACGGGCGTGGTCGCGGCGATGGGCAAGGACGTCGCCCGCGATTCCGTGGGCCGCCCGCTGAAGGAGGGCGACCGCGTCGCCTACACCTACTTCTTCCCCTGCCTGCGCTGCTACAACTGCCTGCGGGGCGAGCTGAACACCTGCCCCAACCGCACGAGGTTCCGGCGCACCGTGGAGAGCTACCCCTACTGCAGCGGCGGCTTCGCCGAGTACTTCTACCTCCCGCCGGGGCACTTCGTCTTCAAGGTGCCTGACGAGCTTCCCGACGAGCTGGCCACACCCGCTAACTGCGCGGTGACCCAGGTCATCTTCGGCCTTCGCAAGGCCGGCGTGAGCATGGGTGACCACGTCGTTGTGCAGGGCGCGGGCGGACTGGGCATCAACGCGGTGGCGGCGGCGAAGGAGATGGGCGCTGAAAAGGTCATCGCCATAGACAGCCAGCCCAACCGCCTCAAGCTGGCAGAGCAGTGCGGCGCCGACGCCACCATTGACCTCCGCGAGTTCAACACTGTCGAGACGAGGGCGGCCCGCGTCCGCGAGCTGACCCATGGCCGGGGGGCCGACATCGTGCTGGAGCTGGTCGGCTTCCCCGGCGCCTTCGTCGAGGGCTTCCGGCTGCTCCGGCCTGGCGGGACCATCGTCGAGATTGGCTGCATGTGGCCCAACAGCACCACGCAGTTCGATGTGTCCAAGCTCGTCTGGACCAACGCCCGCGTCATCGGCATCGCCCACTACGACCCCTACACCCTCCCGGTCGCACTCGACTTCCTCGTCCGCGCCAAGGACAAGTACCCCTTGGACCAAATCATGTCCCACTCGTTCCCGCTGGAGAAGATTGATGAGGCGTTCCAACAGTCGGAGTGGCTGGGCAAGGAGAACGGCACGATCATCACCCGTGCCTTCCTCAAGCCCTGAAATGTAATCGAGAGCGTCACATCAAAGGGGAGCGCGGATGATCAAGATGATAGCTTTCTACCACAACAAGCCTGGCGCGTGGTTCAACCACGAGTACTACGCGGGGAAGCACGCCGACATGGTGCACAGGCTGCTCAAGCCCATGGGCCTCATCAAGTTCGAGGTCAGCCAGGGCACGTCAGGCCTCGACCCGAAGTCGCCTCCGCCTTACCTCACGGTCGCCAGCGTCACCTTCGAGACAGAGAAGGCACTGCGCACCGCCTTCGACAAGCACAAGGACGAACTGCTGGCCGACGTGCCGAACTTCACCAACCTGCAGCCAGAGCTGCAGATCTGCAAAGTCCTCCTCTAGAACTTCACCACCATCTTGATTTCGTTGGACGGCTTGAACAGCCTCTGGAACGTCGCGCCAAGCTGCTCCAGCGAGATGAAGCTGTCCGCCCCAAGCAGCGGCTCCACCTTCACCTTTCCCCGCTGGATGAGGTCGAAGCACTCCAGCCACTCCTCAGGGTCGAAGGCGAACGTCGTCGTCAGTTCGGCGTCCCGCGTGCACCAGTCGGCGGGCAGCACCGGCACCGGCTCCCAGGGGATGGCCAGCAACACCACACGGCCCTCGCGGCGCACCGCCTCCATGGCCTGCTGAAGCGTGGACTTTGCGCCCGCCGCCTCGATGACGACGTGTGGCCCCTCGCCGCCGGTCAGCTTCACCATCTCCTCGACCGCGTTGGTCTTGGTGGGGTCTATCACCACGTCGGCCCCGACCGCCTTGGCCGCCTTCGCCCTGGCGGGCGCGGGTTCCGACACGATGACCTTGCTGGCGCCCCACGCCTTCGCCACCTGCATGGCGAACAGCCCAAGCGGCCCGGCGCCGAACACCGCCACCGTATCGCCTTTCTTCATCTTCGAGCGTCGCACGCTGTGCATCGCCGCCGCCATCGGCTCGACCATGCACGCCGCCACGTCGGGCACGCCCTTCGGGACCGCGGCGGGCATCCACTCGTCCATAAGCACATACTCGGCGTAGCCGCTGAAGGCCGGCGGGATACTCTGCCACCCCATCGTGCGGAAGTTGTACCTCGGCGTGAAGAACCCGCGCACCATCCCCTCCGGCGGCGTGCCGCCCGCCGCGCCCGCGACCCGGTCGCCCTCTTTCCACTTCTTGACGCCCTTCCCCACCGCCGAGATTACCCCCGCGTACTCGTGCCCCAGCACCGAGCCGGCCGCGACCACGTCGTAGAGGATGCCGTGCACATCCGTCCCGCAGATGCCGCTGTACGTCGTCTTCATCACGACCTGGTTCGGCCCAGGCGTTGGGGCCGGCGCCTCCCTCACCTCGAAGCGGTGCTTGCCCTGGTACACGGCAGCTTTCATAGCGGACCCTCCTGGCACGGCAAAGTGAACACCGGCGGCGCCGGTTTGTCGCCCGATTCTAGTATAGGACGGCGACAGGTTATTCGAGCGATAATTCGGCCGGGAGGAGAGTGGTGAGCAGCTTCTTGACCGAGTTGCTGGAGATGGCAAAGGCGATGCCCTGAACGGTGCGGTTCTCGTTCTCCTCGAGGCGGACGGTGTTGATGCCCAGCACCTCGCCGTCCATGTTGAAGAGGGGGCCGCCGCTGGAGCCGGGGTTCAGGGCGGCATCAGTCTGGATGTACTCGATGCCGTTGATGTGGCGGCGGGAGGAGACTATGCCGCGGGTGACCGTGATTCCCTTGCCGAGGACAGGGCCGAGAGGATAGCCGATAGCGACGACGTCCTCGCCCAAGATGGCCTGGTCGGAGTCGGCTAGGGACACGTGAGGGTAGCCGCCGGGGCGGGGTTCGAGAGAGATGAGAGCAAGGTCGGCTGCTTGGTCAGCGCCGATGACCTCAGCGACGATGCCCTGCCCCCCGACGATGCCGAGCCCCTCGGCGAGGATGTGGACGCGGATGAAGGGGCCGACGACGTGGGCGTTGGTGAGGACGAGGCCTTCGGAAGTGACGATGAAGCCGGTGCCGGCGCCGTCAGGGGTCTTGATCTGGACGACGGCGTCCTGCACACCGGCGATGACCTCGGTGAGGTGGGAGAGCCTGCCTTCGGCCGGCGCGGGAATCGGCGAAGGCGAGGGTGTCATGGTGGGCACAAGTGTTGGCGTGGCGGGCGCCGAAGTCGGCGAAGGCGTGAGCGGTATGGTCGTGGGTGTCGGCGACACCCCGATAGGGGTGAGCTGGCCGCAGGCCGCGACGGCGGTTATTACGAGCAGAGCCGCGAGGCCTCGCACAAGAAGCCGTGATTTGGTCAACGAGGACCGCCTTCAATATCTCCTCCCCCTTGAGGGGGGAGGACCAAAGTGGGTGTGAATCTGTACTCCGCTTGGGCAACAGAGGTCTTTGTGGAAAGCAGCGTAGCGATATGGACGGTGACACGGTACTGGCGAAGCATCGGTCTCAAGCCGATTCTACCACTGGGAGCCTACGTGGGATGGGACGCTGAAAGATCGAGGGCCGGGTGGAGAGGGCAGCTCTCCTCCTTGGCCCTCGATGTGTACGCTGAGGCGTCTAATGGAACTGGGCTGCCTCGGTGGAGCCGGCGAGTGCTGCGGTGGAGGAGTTGCCGCCGGTGACGGTCATCAGTACCTGGTCGAAGTAGCCCGCGCCGACCTCCTGCTGGTGCTTGGCGGCGGTGTAGCCGTCGCGCTCGCGTGCGAACTCCCGTTCCTGGATGCGCACATAAGCGGGCATCCCCTCCTGGCGGTACGCCTCGGCCAGCTCGAAGGCGTGGAGGTTGGACATATGCCAGCCCGCCAACGTGATGAACTGGAACTTGTAGCCGAGGGCGGCGATGTCGCGCTGGAATGAAGCGATCTGCGCGTCGCTCATGTGGCGCTTCCAGTTGAACGATGGCGAGCAGTTGTAGGCCAGCAGCTTGCCGGGGAACTGGGCGTGGATGGCTTCGGCGAAACAGCGAGCCTCTTCGAGGTCGGGCGTGGACGTCTCGAACCACAGCACGTCGGCATAAGGGGCGTAGCTCAGGCCCCGTGAGATGGACGACTCGATGCCGCCGGTGACGACGAAGTAGCCCTCGGCGGTGCGCTCTCCGGTGAGGAAGGGCCGGTCACGCGGGTCAACGTCGCTGGTGAGCAGCTTGGCCGCCAGCGTGTCGGTGCGGGCGAAGAGCACCGTCGGCACGTCGAGGACGTCGGCCGCCAGCCTGGCCGCCTTCAGCGTCTGGAGGAACTGTGAGGTGGGCACGACAACCTTGCCGCCCATGTGGCCGCACTTCTTCTCCGAGGCGAGCTGGTCTTCGAAGTGGACGCCCGCGGCGCCTGCCTCGATCATGGCCTTCATCAACTCGAAGGCGTGGATGGGGCCGCCGAAGCCCGCCTCGGCGTCGGCGACGATGGGCGCGAACCAGTGGGTCTGGCTGTGGCCGTTGAGAGACTCGACCTGGTCGCGTCGCGTGAGGGCGTTATTGATGCGCCGCACCAGGGCCGGTGCGCTGTTGGCGGGGTAGAGGCTCTGGTCGGGGTAGGTCTGGCCCGAGACGTTGGCGTCGGCAGCGACCTGCCAGCCGCTGACGTAGATGGCCTTCAGTCCGGCTGCGACCATCTGGACGGCTTGGGAGCCGGTGAGGGCGCCGAAGGTGTTGACGTAGCCGCCGCTGTTCAGCAACTCCCAGAGCCTGCGCGCGCAGAGGCCTGCCAGGGTGTACTCCACCTTGACCGAGCCGCGCAGCCGTGCGACCTCCTCGGCGGTGTAGTCACGGTGGATACCGGCGAAACGCGGAGTGGTCCACGTCTTCTCGATCTCGTGGGCCTGCCGCGCCAGGTCGGGCTTGTGTCCATTCGTCATGGTAGTCTCCTCGTCGAAGTCTGTGCGTCCGTGTACATCGGATCGCATGGCTAAAGATATGGTTACCTCCATCGCATGGCGACGGTTGCTCCACCGACAGCATAGCCAGGTCATGGGTATAATTGAAGACAGGACTTCCTTATTAGAGTGATAGGTCTGGCCTATCACTCAGTTTCAGCAGGTTGGAGGCGTAGAACGTTGGAGTTGACGCAGCTGGAGGCCTTCCTGGAGGCGGCGCGGCGTGGGAGTTTCCACAAGGCGGCCAAAGCGCTCTACCTCGCGCAGCCGTCGCTGAGCGCCAGGGTGCGCTCCCTCGAAGACGAGCTGGGCGTGCCGCTCTTCGAGCGGCAGGGGCGCGGCGTGCGGTTGACCGACATGGGCAAGCGGTTCATGCCTTTCGCGCAGAGGGCGATGGACTCGGTGAGGGACGGGCGCGAGTTCATCACCACCTCCCGCTTCTCGTCGGGCGGCGTGCTCACAATCGCGTCTGCCAGAGGCATCGGCGCCTACACCCTCCCGGCTATTCTCGCGAAGCTCCGCTCGCTCCACCCCGACATCAAGACGCACATCAACGTCGGCAGGTCGCGCGACGTGATGGACATGGTGGTCAAAGAGGAGACGCAGGTGGGCTTCGCGCGTGACCTCACGCACCCCGATGTGGTGACGACCCACCTGTACGACGAAGACATCGTGCTGGTCACGCACCCCAAGCACCGCTTCGCCAAGGCAAAGAGCGTCGAGATCACAGAGGTGGCGCAGGAACCGTTCATCCTGTACGACCCCGGCTCCAACTACTTCCAGTTCCTAGAGCGCGTCTCCAAGCAGGCGGGCATCGCCCCACAGGTGGAGATGCGGTTGGACAGCATAGACGCCACGAAGCGCATGGTGGAGCTTGGCCTGGGCATCTCGTTCCTGCCGGCCAGTGGTATCCGGCGGGAGGTGGAGCAAGGCTCCATCGCCCAGATCTCGCTCGGGCCTGAGTACCGCGTCGTGCTGCCCACGTGCGTGCTGGTGCGGCGTCAGCAGCACTACACGCCCCAAGTGCTATCCCTCATGGAAGTGCTTCAGGCGATGTATAAAAAAGAGTTTCCTTCCTTGAAGAGGGCGTAGGCGGATGGTACGGAACGTGGGAGAATAACTGCCTGCGAGCGCAATGAGAAGGTCGTCGGGCGGAGACGTAGATTGACTCAACAAGAAAAAGTGGTCTCAGGTCTCGAGAACGTGTTGGCCTTCGAGTCGAAGATCGCGTACATAGACGGCAACAAGCCGGAGCTATCCATCCGCGGCTACGACATCAAGGACATCGCGCACCGTCTGACCTTCGAGGAGATGGCGTTCCTACTGTGGAACGGGCGTGTGCCTTCGGCGGTGGAGAGGACGGCGTTCGCCGCGGAACTGACAGACCTGCGGCGGGTCCCAGACCAGGTACTCGACCTGCTGCGAAAGACCCCTGCGTCGGCGCACCCGATGGCCATGCTGCGGACGGCCGTGTCGCTGTTGGGGGCGCTGGATGCCGATGCAGACGACCTCAGCCCGGATGGACTGGTCCGCAAGGCGAAGAGCCTCATGGCCAAGTTCCCCACCATCGTTGCCGCGCAGGTGCGCATCCAGGCAGGCAAGACGCCCATGGAGCCGGCCCCTTGGCTTGGCCATGCGGCCAACTTCTACCACATGGTATCGGGCCGCTCGCCGGACGAGGTCACGCGCAAGACGCTGGACACCGCGCTCGTGCTGTACGCAGAGCACGAGACGAACGCCTCGACCTTCGCCGCGCGGGTCGTGGCGGGCACGCAGTCCGACTTCTACTCCGCCGTGGTGGCTGGCATCGGCGCCATCAAGGGCCCGCTACACGGCGGCGCAATCGACGAGGCGATGCGGATGTTCATGGAGGTTGGCTCGCCGGAGAAGGCGGCGGCGTACGTGGACGCGGCGCTGGCCGCGAAACGGAAGCTGCCGGGGTTCGGGCACCGCGTGTACAAAGCAGGCGACCCCCGCGCGGCTGAGCTTCGGGTCATGGCGCAGGCGCTGGCAGACGCGACAGGCGAGCGCAAGTGGTTCGACGTGGCGGTCGCCACCGAGAAGCGGATGGGTGAGACCAAGAATATCATCCCCAACGTGGACTACTTCGCCGCGCCGGTGCTCTACCAGCTAGGCTTCCCCATGGACCTGATGACCAACGTGGTGGCCACCTCGCGCATCGCAGGCTGGAGCGCCCACATCCTGGAGCAGTACGCCAACAACCGGCTCGTCCGCCCGCGTGCGCTGTACACCGGCCCACACGGACTGCGGCTGGAACAGTAGGGGAGAGAGCGGCCATCAATATCAAGATCCCAGCGGTTTTCATGCGGGGCGGCACGAGCCGGGCCATCTTCTTCCGCGAGGAGGACTTGGCGAAGTACGACGCCACGGCCCGCGACCGTATCGTCCTGGCCGCGATGGGCAGCCCCGACCCGCATGGCCGACAGGTGGACGGCCTGGGCGGCGGCATCTCGTCCCTGAGCAAGGTCGCCATCGTCGGGCGCGAAGACGGCTCCAGGGGCGGCGTGACCTTCAACTTCGGGCAGGTCGAGGTTGACCGCGCGGCCATAGACTGGTCGGGCACGTGCGGCAACATCTCGGCAGCGGTCGGCCCGTACGCCATAGACGAACGGTTGTGCCCTGCGGAAGAGCCTGTGACGCTCGTGCTGGTGCGTTCGTGGAACACGGGCAAGCGGTTCATCGCCCATGTGCCCGTGCGCGGCGGCATGGCCGAGACGGAAGGCGGCTACGTGATAGACGGCGTGCCGGACTCGGGTGCGAAGGTCACGCTCGAGTTCCTGGAGCCAGGCGCGTCGCTGGGCCGCGGCGTCCTGCCGACGGGCGCGCCTGTGCAAGATGTGCAGATGCCGGGCCACAAGGCGGTGCGGGCCAGCATCGTGGATGCGGTCATCCCCATGGTGTTCGTGCGGGCCGCCGACATGAAGTCCGACGCGACGAAGCCAGCGGCGGAGCTGGACAAAGATGTCCGCCTCAAAAACCTCCTGGAGGCGGTCCGTTGCCAGGCCGCTGTGCTGCTCGGCCTCGCCAAGACTGCGGCGGAGGCGCACGAGCGCTCGAAGGCCGTGCCGAAGGTCGCGATGGTGACCCCGGCATCGTCCTACGCGGCCAGCGGCACCCGGTACGTGCAAGCGCGCGAGGTTGACCTTGTCGCCCGCGCCGTGTCCATGGGCGCCACCCACCGGACGTTCCCCGCGTCGGCCACGATGTGCGCGGCCGTGGCCGCGTCCATCGAGGGGACGATCGTCCAGGAGGCGGCGGGCCATCCGTCGGGCGGGCGGCTGCGCATCGGCCACCCGGCTGGCGTAATCGAGGCGTCCGCAAAGGTCGAGCGCCGTGGCGGCGAGTGGCTCGTCCCCAGCATCACCACCTACCGCACCGCGCGGCGTATCATGGAAGGCTACGTCGTCGTGCCGGAGCAACGGCTGAAATGAACCTCGCCCACAAGCTCATCAAGGGCCACCTCGCCAGCGGCAACATGGCGCCCGGCGAAGAGATCGCCATCCGGGTGGACCAGACGCTGACCCAGGACGCCACGGGGACGCTGTCGTACCTCCAGTTCGAGGCGACGGGTGTGGACCGCGTGCGCACGCAGCTCTCGGTCAGCTACATAGACCACAACATGCTCCAGGCCGACTTCCGCAACGCCGACGACCACGCCTACCTCCAGGACATCGCCGCCAAGTACGGCATCTACTTCTCCCGTCCCGGCAACGGCATCTGCCACCAGGTCCACCTCGAGCGGTTCGCCGTCCCCGGCACCACCCTCGTCGGCAGCGACAGCCACACGCCGACCTGCGGCGGCATCGGCGCGCTCGCCATCGGCGCGGGCGGCCTCGACGTCGCCATCGCCATGGCGGGCAGCCCCTACTACATGCGGATGCCCAAGGTCATGGGCGTGGAATTGACCGGCAGACTGCGCCCCGGCGTGACGGCAAAGGACATCATCCTCGAAGTCCTCCGCCGCCTCACCGTGAAGGGCGGCGTCGGCTACATCCTCGAGTACTTCGGGCCGGGCGTCGCGGGCCTCGACGTTCCCGCGCGCTCCACCATCACCAATATGGGCGCCGAGCTCGGCGCGACGACCTCGCTGTTCCCCAGCGACGAGCGGACGCGCGAGTACCTGCAACGGCAGGGGAGAGAGCCTGCCTACAGGCCGCTGGCGCCAGACCGGGGCGCCGAGTACGACGCGAAGATGACGATTGACCTGGACACCCTGGAACCGCTCATCGCCTGCCCCGATAGCCCCGACGCCGTGAAGCGCGTCAGCGAGGTCGCGGGCACGCCGGTGGACCAGGTCGCCGTGGGAAGCTGCACCAACTCGTCTTATGTTGACCTTATGGAGGTCGTGGCCATCCTCAAGGGCCACGCCGTCCACCCGCGCGTCAGCACCACCCTCAGCCCCGGGTCGCGGCAGGTGCTCCAGATGATCGCGCGCAACGGTGCGCTGGCCGACCTGGTCGCCTCGGGCGCGCGCATCCTCGAGTCGGCCTGCGGCCCGTGCGCGGGTATCGGCCAGGTCCCCGCCCACGGCGCGGTGTCGCTGCGCTCCTTCAACCGCAACTTCCCCGGCCGGTCGGGCGACCCCAATAACCACGTCTATCTCGCAAGCCCAGCCGTGTGCGCGGCGTCGGCCATCACCGGCGTCATCACCGACCCGCGGCCCTATGCCGAGGCCGTGAAGGTCTCGCTGCCGGAGCGGTTCCTGGTGGACGACAGCGGCATCATCCCCCCCGCCAAAGACCCCGCATCGGTGGAGGTGCGGCGCGGCCCCAACATCAAGCCCATCCCGACCCGTGAGCCGCTTCCCGGTCGCATCGAGGGCGAGGTGCTCATCAAGCTGGGTGACAACATCTCCACCGACCACATCCTGCCCGCTGGGGCGCAGACCCTGGCCCTCCGCTCCAACGTGCCCGCCATCTCCGAATTCGTGTTCCGCTACCTGGACAAAGACTTCGTGCAGCGGGCCAAGGCCAAGGGCGGCGGCGTCATCGTCGCGGGCGCCAACTACGGCCAGGGAAGCTCCCGCGAGCACGCCGCCATCTCGCCCATGTTCCTGGGCGTGTCCGCCATCGTCGCCAAGTCCTTCGCCCGTATCCACCGCGACAACCTCGTGAACTACGGCGTGCTGCCGCTGGCCTTCGCCGACGAGTCCGACTACGGGCGGGTCGAGATGGCCCACGTGCTGCGCATCGAGGGCCTGACTCGGCTGGTGGAGAGCAGTGCCGAGCTTGTGCCGGTGACGGACGCGACGGCAGGGCTCACCTTCCAGGCCAAACTCGAGTTGACGGAGCGGCAGCGCCGCATCCTCCTGGCCGGCGGCCTGCTGCGCTATGTCGGACAAACGAGCATTGCCCCAAAAGTGTCATTCTGAGGGAGCACGCCTTAGGCGGGCGACCGAAGAATCGGCTCCTGATGTGATTCCGGATAAGGCATGACGGGGCTTTAGGGTGAGCGGGAACGGGGGGGGGTGTTTCACCCCTCCCCCATGTGTGGGGGAGGGCCTCTCCGACGCCTGGCGTCGCAGAGGGGTGAGGGTAGGGGAAGGCGGCTTTGCCCACAAACGCTCATCAGCTTGCCGAAGGAGTGAGGCGTATAGTGGTCGCTAATACATAAGATTGTGATGTTGGAGAAAACTGAATGAACAAACTGCCTATCCTTCCCACAACCGTCGTCGGCTCCCACGCCAAGCCGGGCTGGTGGCACCACTGCAAAGACCTCGTGGACAGCGGCGAGTGGGGCCAGGCCGACCTCGATGAGCTGCTCACCGACGCGGTGGACATCGCCATCCTCGACCAGGATCGGGCCGGGCTCGACATCATCACCGACGGCGAGTCGCGGCGTCTCGATGGCTACGTGGACGGCTTCTACGGCATCATCAAGGGGATAAGTGCGCTGCCAGTCCAACGCAAGGCCGGGCCGTGGGGCTACGACCAGCAGACGCGCTACGAGGCAGTCGGCAAGATCGAGGTGCCCGACCAGGGCCTTGGCATCGTCGCCGAGTTCGAGTACCTCAAGACCCACACCACGAAGGCCACGAAGGTGACGTCCCCAGGGCCGCTGACCTTCGGCTCGCGCATCCGCCCCAACACCTTCTACCCCGGTCCTGTCGCGGTGGCCGAACGGTTCGCCGGCGTCATCAACGCCGAGCTCAAGGGCCTCGTCAAGGCGGGAGCGACGTTCATCCAGATAGACGAGCCTGCGCGCGGCAACGTCACCGGCCAAGAGATGGCCCGGCTGTTCAACCTCGCGACCGAGGGCGTGAAGGCCAAGCTGGCCTTCCACATCTGCTTCGGCAACCGCTACGGCCGGTCGCGGTTCAAGCGCGACTACGCCGACTACTTCCCCGGCGCGATGGACGCGCGGGCCGACCAGTTCGTCCTCGAATTCGCGGGCCGCGAGATGGCGAACCTGTCCCAGTGGAAGAGGTGGAACGACGGGCGCGAGCTGGGCGCCGGGCTGGTGGACGTGAAGTCGTTCTACCCGGAGACGCCCCAGGACGTGGCGGGCCGCATCCGCGCGGCGCTCAAAGTCTCCGCGCCCGAAAAACTCTACGTCAACCCCGACTGCGGCTTCGTCTGGTCGCCGCGCTATATCGCCGTCGCCAAGCTCAAGGCCATGGTCGAGGGCGCCAAACTCGCCCGCAAGGAACTGACGGGGTAGGGATGATGGCACCTTGCCCAAAAAGATGTGCATCAACCAGCAGGCGACTGCCTTCAAATTCTCCTCCCCCTCGAGGGGGGAGGATTCAAGGTGGGGGTGAACGTCGCTATGGACCGTGAAATGGAGGCTCTTGTGCAAAGCTGCGACACGATGGTGGCCCTCAAGGGCGCCACCGAGAACGGCCAGACCATCTTCGCCAAGAACAGCGACCGCCCGCGCGACGAGTGCCAGCCGCTGGTGCTGCGCGAGCGCGTCGAGCACCCGCGCGGCGCGACGACACGCTGCCAGTTCGTGTCTCTGCCCGAGGCCGGGGTGACCCACCGCCACGTCGGGTCGCGGCCCTACTGGTGCTGGGGTTACGAGCACGGCTTCAACGAGCACCAGGTCGTCATCGGCAACGAGGCCCTCTTCTCCAAGTTCGAGTTCTCCGAGCCGAAGCTAGTGGGGATGGAGCTGCTCCGGCTCGGCCTGGAGCGCGGGCGCACCGCCGCGGAAGCGGTGGAGGCGATGACCGATGCCATATCCCGTATCGGCCAGGGCAAGTTCTCCAACCCAGCGGGCGTGCGCACCTACGACAACGGCTTCATCGTCGCCGACCCGAAAGAGGCCTATATCCTCGAGACGGCGGGCCACCACTGGGCCGCCAAGCGCATTCGGGGCGCCATCGGCATCAGCAACGTCTATTCGCTGGAGGCCGACTGGGACAGCCTTTCGTCCGAGGCGGAGGCCGACGCCATCCGGCACGGCTGGTGGCAGCCGGGCGAAGGCCGGTTCAACTTCGCTGGAGCCTTCACCAGTGTGGACAGGTTCTCCGGCAGCGGCTTCAACCGCCGCGCCCGCTCCTGCGCCGTGCTGCGCCAGCGCTCCGGCGGGATCGGCCCACGCACCATGATGGCGATCCTGAGCGACCACGCCGACGGCGCTGGGCCGGAGGGTTTCCAGACGGCGCTCAACCCCGGCAAGGGCATCTGCATGCACTCAACGGGCGCCGGCGCCGATGCGACCAGCAACACCGCCGCCAGCCTGGTCGCCGACCTGTGCGCCGACGGCTCGCGCCTGCCCGTGTACTGGTGCAGCCTCTACTCGCCCTGCCTGGGAGTCTTCCTACCCACCTTCATCGAAGGCGAGCTGCCCCAAGTACTGTCCGTCGGCGCGGCCACCCCCGACCAGCGCAGCCCGTGGTGGCTGTTCCACCGCCTCAGCGCAGCGGTCCGGCGCGACCCGGAGACACGGGCCGGCGTTTTCCGCAAGCACTGGAAGGAGTTCCAGGACGACCTATTCGTGACGGCCTACCAGCACGCCGCCGAGGGACGCCGCCTGTTGGACGATGGCCGCGCCGATAAGGCCGCACGTCTGCTCGCCGGCTACATGGCCAAGAATGTCGCCGCGATGCTGGTGACGCTCTCCGAGCTGCTGGAAGCCCTGGAGGCCCAGCCAGCCGCCACACGTTCGTAGTCGTCTTCAGCCCTTCTCTTGTCTTGCGGAAGCGCAGTCGAAAGAGCCAGGTGATATCATGTCGGCCAACACGAACTGGAGGTTTGAGGGTATGAGCAGTCTCATCTATCGGGCCAAGTGGTTGGTGATTCCCGCGCTGGTGGTGCTGGCGCTGGCGCTCGTCGCCTGCGGCGGCAAGAGCGGCGGCAGCGACATCTCCGGCACCGGGCTCAAGGGCGCGACGAAGAGCACGGTCATCAAGGTGGCCAACGTCACCGACTCGGACTCGCCCTACCTTTGGATGAACAACGAAATCATCCAGTACATGATCATCAACGGCTTCCACTACCCCGTCGAGTTCGTGTCCATGACCTCCGCCGAGGTGGGGCAGGCTCTGAAGGCTGGCATTGTCCACCTGGCGATGGAAGCCGGCGACTCGGAGACGAAGGGATGGGTGGCGGCCGGAGGCGTTGAAGACTACGGCGTGCTTTATACCAGCGCCGAAGGCGACGCCTACCACAAGGCGGCCAGTTCAAGCCTCGCGACAGCCGCTCCCGACTTCGCTGAGGTGTTCAAGAAGATGAGCGTCCCGGCCGCCCGCTACAAGGCGATGGCCGACTGGGTCGAGAAGTACAAGATCGCCGAGCAGCGCAAGGTCGCCATCTACTTCTTCTGGGAGTTCGATTTCACCACCGGCGGGTACAAGGACTGGATGCCCTACGACCCGTGGCAGGACATCCGCGTGGAGACGCAGAACACCACCCGCCTCATCCGCGGCACGCCGTACCTCGGGAAAGACCAGGTCGTGCCGTCGCCCGAGTCGCGATGAGCGCTTCGGCGACCCAAAAGCGCAGCAAGCTCTCCGGAAAGGTCCTAACCGTCCTCGGCCCGGTCAACCCCTCCGAGCTCGGGGTGACCATGATGCATGAGCACCTGCTCATAGACATCACGTGCTACGTGCGCGAGGCCGAGGAAGCCAGCGTCCGGGCATACCGTGACAAGCCGGTCACCATGGACTGGCTGGGCAACTTTCCCGCGCTGTTCTGGCACAGCATGGAGAACATGCGGCTGCTCGACGAGCGCGCCGCCATCGAGGAAGTGCTCAAGTACAAGTATGCGGGCGGCGGTGCATTGGCGGACACGACCTCCATTCGTATCGGGCGCGACCCCCTGGCGCTCGCCCGCATCTCCAGGGCGACGGGCCTCAAGGTGGTCATGGGCGGCAGCTACTACGTGTCGCTTGCCCACCCGCCGGACATGGACAAGCGCAGCGAGGACTCCATCGCTCAGGAGCTCATCCGCGACATCACCATCGGCGTCGGCAGCTCAGGCATCCCGTCCGGCCTCATCGGTGAGGTCGGCTGCTCCGACTGGCCGCTGCCCAAGAACGAGCGCAAGGCCCTGCGGGCGTCGGGCATGGCCCAGGCCGAGACCGGCGCGCCCATCTCCATCCACACCGCGTCGGGCGAGGCCGCCAAGCACGGCATCCTGGACGCGCTGGCCAGCGGCGGCGCCGACCCGCGCCGCGTCATCATGGGCCACCTGGACAGTTTCATCGACCGCGGCGCCCTCAAGCGGCTGGCCCAGACCGGCTGTTTCATGGAGATAGACGTCTTCGGTTGGGAGAACTCGCTGCTGGAGGCGTCGTACCCGGGCATCGAGTGGACGACCGACGTCCAGCGCATGGACTCGCTTCAGTACCTCATCGAGCAGGGCCACCTGGACCAGCTCGTGATCGCCCAGGACGTGTGCCAGAAGTGGATGTACACCCGCTACGGCGGCAAAGGGTTCGCCCACATCCTGGAGAACATCGTCCCACGGATGCGCAAGCGCGGCTTCACCGAGGCACACCTCAAAGCCATCCTGGTGGACAACCCCGCCCGCGCCTTGACCTTCCGGTAACCACAATAGGCCGCCGAAGTAGGGGCGGGTTTCAAACCCGCCCCTACCCGTTTTCTGTCTGTCGCCCCTACGGCTTGACGATGGAGCGGATGACCTCGGTCTTGGTGTCCTTCCATTCCGACTTCTTGAACGCCTCGTTGATGTTGTCCAGCGAGAAGGTGTGGGAGCCGAGGTTCGCCAGCGGCGACCCCTGCTCCAGCATCATCACCGCGGCGGGGAGCAGCCACGGCGAATAGTACGACACAGGGACGATGTACTTGATGCCGTGGAGGATGCGGTTGAAGTCCACATTCACGAAGCTATTCTTGAATATGCAGCCTATCTCGATGTACCGCCCGCCGGGCCGCAGCATCTCCAGGCCTTCCGGCACCACCGCCGGGTAGCCCACCACTTCCACCACCGCGTCGGCGCCCGTGCGGTAGCCCACCAGCTCCTTCACGCGGGCGACGCGGTCCTTGGCGTCCTTGACCTCGTTGATGTTGATGGTGTGGTCGGCGCCGACCTTCTTGGCCAGCTCCAGGCGGGGCGCCTGGCCGTCTATGGAGATGACCAGGCCCGCGCCGCGCGCCTTGGCTGCCGCGACGGCGTACAGGCCGAGTCCGCCCGCGCCCTGCACGACGACGGCGTCGCCGGGGCGGAGCTGGGCGCGCTCGATGCCCTCCATGACGGTGCCCGCCGCGCAGTTGATCGGGGTCAGCGCCTCGTCCGACAGCTTGGTGTCCATCTTGAAGACGAACGTCCCGGGCTTGATGTAGTAATAGTCCGAATAGCCGCCGTGGGCGTAGGGGTACTCGGCCACGCTCTTCATGCCCCTGAAGTTGTACAGGCAGTTGGTGAACTCGCCGCGGGTGCACTGGTAGCAGCGGTGGCAGGGCGAGAAGTAGGTGAAGATGACCCGGTCGCCCTCTTTCAGCGGCCGGTCGTGGCTGTCCGTCCTCACTCTCTTGCCGAGGCTGTGCACCCGGCCGGTCAGCTCATGGCCGAGGATGTAGTTGTGCAGCTTGATCTCGCCGCGCCAGACGTGCAGGTCCGAGCCGCACAGCCCGCACGCCGACACCTTCACCAGGATGCCGTCGTCTTCGATGGGCGGCACGGGCAACTCGCGGATCTCGAACTTGAAGTCGTCCACTAGGACTGCCGCTCTGCCTTTGATGGTCAAAGAAGCACCTCCCTCGTGTCTTTCGCTCGTTTTCGTAGTCCAGCGGCTCCCAGCGTCTATCTGGAACTGCCCGGCTGCCGCGCGGGAAATGTAACACCGGGTGCGGGCCTAGTCAACTACGGGGGACGACGTGGGGGGGTGGCCGGGGTGGGTTCTTCGGTCGTCTGCCTGTGGCATCCCCCTCAGGACGAAACCTTTGCGCAAGGCTCTCTCAAGGCAGCCGATGCTAGATCGCCGCACCTCCATAGGATGGGCGAGTGATGGGAATCGTAGGGGCGGGTCTTCGACCCGCCCCTACGAGCCTTCTCACCTCACATCACTGCCATTTGTGCTCAACTAGCATCAGCCGTCTCAGGGGTGAGGAGAGTATCAAGGCAGTCCTCTTCTGCTTCTGCCAAAAGCACAGCTTCTTGTGCGAGGCCGCATAGCCCGTATGGTACACTGTAGTACGAACATAGGTTCTCTCCACAACCCAGCACCAATCCCACCCTTGCCCTCGCCCGCGAGCTCGCCGGGGCACTCCCCTCGGCGCACCCGGCGCTGCTCAAAGGCGAGGTCGAACTGCTCCTGAACGTCCTCAGGTCTGACGCCGCCTGCCGCGAGCTTCTCAAGGGCTTCCTCGTTCGCGAGCAGGACGAGCTCATCCCCTATGTCACCGTCTTCACCAGCCGCTTGAACGCCGCCGGAGCGCCCCTGCTCGACGGACTTGCCACTCCTGCCCGCCGAGCCGCACTTGGCCTCCTCCTCATCGAGACCATCCTCCAAGACCGCCGCTCGTCACTCCTCGACATCGGCAACCGCCTGGCGGACATCGGCCGGCTCTACGGGCCGCGAGGCCACGGCGAAGCTTCCGATGCCCAGGCGCTGTCGAACTTCGTCCGGGTCTTCGTGACTCCAATCCTCTCCTATCTTGGCTACGAGCGCAGTGCCGATGACCTCATCCGTGCCATGCTTCTGCGCTACAAACAACGCTGCGAGTGGTTCGAGCGCGACCGCCTGTTGGAGATCGCCAAGGCCAAAGACGCCCGAAACAAACTAAATCTTATGGAGAAGAGGTTAAAGGCCGACCTCTACCGTTACCTGTTCGATAGTGGGATGGACTTCGCCGTGGAGCCGTCCACTCCTGCCCGCTCGGCCAAGCCCGATCTCGTCTCTGCGAAACTCCCCAGTGGTCGCAAGCTGGTGTTGGAGGTCAAAGTTTGCGATGGGGTGGTGAGCAGTGATGGGATCGCTCAAGGCATCAAGCAAGCCAAACTCTATGCCGACGACTGGGGAGAACCGGTGGGTTATTGCCTCGTGTATAACATAGCGACCAGCGTCACACTTGAAATCGCCGGCCCCCAATGGGACGGCGAGTTCTACACCGTCAACCTCGGGAGCAAACAGGTCAGACTCATCATCATCAACCTCTCTAGCCTGACCACGACCACCCTGATCCGTGGCAAGATTAGGCGAGCCAGAGTGGATGTGAGCAAGCTAGAGAAGTAAGCTCCCGTTGATCCAGGCGCCTGCGCGGGGCGGCCGGTGTTGTTCTCTGCCTCGCATCGTACCTCCCTCATTGGAGAGACGCTATAATGCTGGCGGCCTGCGGGCAAACTGGCTTCCCCACTCTTTGAGGCCGCGCTCGATTTCCCGCCCGCGATGATGGGCCGAGCGGCACCACGACGGAGGACGTTTTCGATGAAGTTGACGGGATACACCGACCGGCTGAGCGTGCGGCCGGGCGAGGCGGTGCGGTTCATGGTGAGCAGCCAGCCGCGAACGTACCACGCCGAGATCGTGCGGGTCATCCACGGCGATCCGAACCCCAAGGGGCCGGGCCTGAAGGTCGAGAAGGTGCGGTCGTCCGTGAGCGGCGACTACAAGGGCCGCGTGCAGCATATCCGCGGCGGCTCCTACGTCTCGGTGCCGGACAGCTCCCTCCTTCAGTTGGACTCCGGCTTCACCATCCAGGCGTGGGTGCAGCCGACGGCCCCGGACAATGGCGTGCAGGGCCTCGTGGCCCGCTGGGCACAGCCGGGCGGAGGCTATGGGCTGTTCGTGGACGAGGGCGGCGAGCTGGCGCTGTGGCTCGGCGATGGGAAGCGGGTGGAGCGGGTGCGGAGTGGCGTGGCGCTGATGAAGGGTGAGTGGTGCTTCGTGGCCGCGACGTGGGACCGTGAATCGGGCGTCGCGCGGGTCTATCAGCACCCCCTGGGATGGACGCGGCAGAACGCGGGCGCAGCCGTCGAGCGGCGGACGCGGGCCAAGCCGGCCCACCCGCAAGCGGTGCCGCTGCTCATCGCAGCGGGCTGGCAGGCGAAAGAGGCGGGCAAAACCGTCGTCTCGGCCCACTACAACGGCAAGCTGGACAGCCCCCGGCTGTTCAACCGCGCCCTGGAGTCCGACGAGATTGCCGCGCTGCGCGCCGATGCGCCGCCCAGCGCCTTCGCCGGCGCTCAGGTGGCGGTGTGGGACTTCTCCCAGGAAATCACTTCGTCCCGCGCGGTGGACGCTTCGCAGAACCGGCTCCACGGCGCCGTGGTCAACATGCCGATGCGGGCGGTGACCGGCCACAACTGGACGGGTAAGGAGCACGACTTCAAGCGGGCGCCCCAGCAGTACGGCGCCATCCACTTCCACGACGACGACATAGACGACGCGCGCTGGGACGTGGACTTCGAGTGGAAGGTCCCGGAGAAGACACGGAGCGGGTTCTACTCCGCCCACATCACGTCGGGCGAGCACCACGACCTCATCCCGTTCATCGTGCGGCCCAAGATTGGAAAGCCGACCGGCCGCGTGGGCTACCTCGCCTCGACCAACACCTACCTGGCCTACGGCAACGAGCACGTGGAGATCGTCACGCCGGAGTGGATACCCAACGCCAAGATGCACCTCCACCAGGATGAGCGGCGGTACGTGATTGAGAACGGGCTGAACAGCATGTACGACCTGCACCGCGACGGCAGCGGCGTGGCGTACGCAACCAGGCGCGTGCCCATCTTGAACATCCGGCCCGACTACACCCAGCCCGTGCGCGGCAGCCCGCACGCGCTGCCTGCCGACCTGTACCTCACGGACTGGATGGAGCAGAAAGGCTTCGACTACGACGTGTTCACCGACGAGGACCTGCACTTCGACGGGCTCGCGCTGCTGTCGCAGTACAAAGTGGTCGTGACCGGCTCGCACCCCGAGTACTGGTCTGGCCCGATGCTGGACGCGCTGGAGGCGTACCTGGTGAACGGCGGGCGGCTGATGTACCTGGGGGGCAACGGCTTCTACTGGGTGACCTCGTTCGACCCGGAGCGGCCCTGGGTCATCGAGATACGCCGCTGGGGCGGGACCGAGTCGTGGAAGGCGGGCCCCGGCGAGTTCCACCACAGCACCACGGGCGAGATGGGCGGCCTGTGGCGCAAGCAGGGCAGGGCGCCGCAGAAGCTAGCCGGCGTGGGCTTCACAGCCCAGGGGTTCGACAGGAACGAGGCGTACAAGAGGAAGCCGGGCAGCTTCGACCCCCGCGCGGCCTTCATCTTCAAGGGCATCGGCAAGGACGAGATCATCGGCAACTTCGACTCGCTCCTCATCAACTGGGGCGCTGCCGGCGACGAGATAGACCGCTACGACCTCGCGCTAGGCACGCCGCCGCACACGCTCCTGCTCGCCACCTCCTTCGGCCACTCCGACGCCTACTTGTTGGTCATCGAGGAGGTTGGCATCACCATGCCCGGCCTGGGAGGGACCACGAACCCTCTGGTCCACTCCGACCTGGCCTACTTGGAGACGCCGAAGGGCGGCGGCGTGTTCTCGGTGGGTTCCATCTCGTGGATGGGCAGCCTGTCCTACAACGGGTACGACAACAACGTGTCGCGCATCACCGAGAACGTGATGCGGCGGTTCATCTCGGACGAGCCGCTGCCCGACATGCCGAAGTAACGAGGAGAGACGACAGTGACGAAGAGACTCGCGGTCTTTGGCGTGGGAGCCATCGGCGGCTCTATCGGCGGCTTTCTGACCAAGGCAGGTGTGCCCGTCACCCTCATTGATATGTGGCCCGCCAACGTGGAGGCCATCCGCTCCAAAGGGCTCAAGGTCACGACCCTCGAAGACGAGTTCACTGTGCACCCGAAGGCGCTGCACCTGAGCGACGTGTCGGCGGCCCGGCAGCAGTGGGATGTGGTCTTCTTGGCGGTGAAATCCTACGACACCCTGTGGTCAGTGAAGTTCATCGAGCCGTACCTGGCGCCTGGCGGGCTCATCGTGTCGGCACAGAACAGCATCAACGACGAGGCCATTGCAGAGCTGGTGGGCTGGTCGCGGGTCATCGGCTGCGTGGTCACGTTCGGCGCGGGCATGTACGAGCCTGGGCATGTGGAGTACACGACGCCGACGGGGCGGACGGCGTTCACGGTGGGCGAGCCTGGCGGCCTCATCACCGCTCGGCTCACCGAGCTGGCCGAGACGATGAACAAGGGCCGCGCGACCAAGACGACGGCGAACCTGTGGGGCGAGCGGTGGTCGAAACTGGCCACGAACAGCATGGCCAACGCCTTGGCGGGCATCACGGGCCTGAAGTCGGGCGAGCTGCGGACGAACGACCAGACGCGCCGCCTGTCCATCCGCGTCGCGGCGGAGCTGGTCCAGGTGGGGACGACCCTGGGCGTCCCCATCACCCCCATCACTGGTATCGAGCCACAGATGTTCGTGAAGGCGCTGAAGGACGGCGGGGCGATGGAGGAGGTGGAGGGTAAGTTGGTCGAGTTCGCCAAGCAGATCGGCGTCGGGAGGCCGTCGCTGGCCCAGGACATGATGAAGGGGCGCAAGGTCGAGGTGGACTACCTGAACGGCTACGTGGTGCGGCGAGGCAAAGAGGTGGGTGTCGCAACGCCGGTCAACGAGGCCATCGTCCGGCTGTGCAAGCGGGTGGAGGCGGGCGAACTGAAGCCGGGGTTATCGAACCTCAGCCAGATACCCCAGTAGGAGCCGAAGATGACGACGAAATCCACGATGATGAGGGTCACGAAGACCGAGGCGCGGTCGAGTAAGGCGATGGCCGCCACCAAGGACAGGCTGGCGACGCTGGCGGCGCTGGAGACGCTGGAGGCGGGCGGCAACGCGATGGACGCCGCTGTCACGGCGTGCCTGGCTGTTGGCGTGGTTGAGCCGACGTCGGCGGGCATCGGCGGAGGCGGCTACCTGGTGTACCAGATGGGCAACAAGGGCGGCGTCATCGGCTTCCCGCCGCGCGCGCCGCTGGCTGCGCGGCCTGATATGTACAAGCTCACCGGCGAGAAGGCGGTGGCGTGGTTCGGCTGGCCGGGCGTCGAGAACAACGCGAACATCGAGGGGCCGCTGTCGGTGGCGACGCCTGGCACCGCCGCCGGGCTGTGCGAGGCGCACCGGCGGTTCGGACGCCTGCCGCTGCCCGAGGTCGTGGCCCCTGCGGTGCGCCTGGCCCGCGAGGGGTACGCGCCCCACTGGTTCAATCTGTATGCGCTGGGTCTTGAGGCGGGCAAGCTGCACCGGTTCAAAGACCTGCGCCGCATCTTCATGCCCGGCGAGGAGATGCCGACCGGCGACCTGGCCAACCCGCCCAGGCTCAAACAGCCTGAGCTGGCGAACGTGCTCGAGGCGGTGGGCAAGGGTGGCCACGACGCGTTTTACAAGGGCGAGATCGCCAGGGCTATCGCCAAGGCGATCAAAGACGCGGGCGGCATACTGAGCGAGCGCGACCTGGCGGAGTACAAGCCCTTCGTCTGGGAGCCGGGGCTGGAGTTCACGTACCGGGGCCGCACGGTGCGGACGCCGCCCTACGGCTCGGCGGGCATCATGAACGCGATGACCCTGAAGATGATGGATGGCTTCGACCTGGCGAAGATGGGTCATAACTCTGAAGAGATGCTGCACCGGTTCATCTATGCGGCGCGGCTGGCCTACGCCGACCGGTTCGAGTACATGACCGACCCCGAGGTCGCGGACGTCCCGTGGAACGGCATGGTCTCGGACGCCTACACCCGCAAGCGGCGCGCGCTGATCAAGGACAAGGCCCCTGAGCAGTATGAGCCAGGCGACCCGTGGGCCGAGGAGGGGCGCCGCCCCGCCAAGACGCTCGCGGCCAGCAGGCCGGGCTACGACGACGGCACGACCCACATGTGCGTCGTGGACGAGGAGGGCAACGCCGTCTCGCTGACCAACACCATCGGCCCAGGCCTGGGGGCGGGCACCGTACCGCTGGGGATCGTGCTGAGCAGTGGGATGATGTGGTTCGACCCCCGGCCAGGCAGGCTGAACTCCGTCCGGCCAGGCATGTGGCCGCTGAACAATGCGGCGCCCGCGCTCGTGCTCGGCAAGGACGGCACGCGCATCCCTGTGGGCGCGACCGGCGGGCGGCGCATCACGAACTGCATCAGCCAACTCATCATCAAGATGGTGGACTTCGGCATGGGGCCGCAGGAGGCGATAGACTCGCCGCGGGTGGACTGCAGCTCGCCGGAGACGAGTGTGGACCCGCGGCTGCCGGCGAAGGTGCGGGCAGGCTTGGAGGCGAGGGGACACAAGCTGCGGGTGATGACCGACGAGTACCCGCCGACGGGCTTCGCCGTCTTCGCCAGCCCTGTCGTCATCGTCCGCGCGCCCGGCGGCCAACTTGCGGCCGGTGTCCACACGTTTCATTCGGCTTACGCTCAAGGACTCTGAAACAAACGAAAACAGGAGGAGACGTGTCGAAGGTCACGGGAAAAGTACAGACGGTACTTGGGCCGATAGACCCGGCGCAACTGGGGGTCACGCTGACCCACGAGCACCTGCTGATAGACCTTGGGTGCTACTTCCGGGCGCCTGAGGAGGCCAGCGAGCGCTGGTTCATGGACAAAACGCTGACGATGGACATGCTTGGCACCATCGGCAAACGGTGGACGTATAATCACGATATCCAGCGCCTGCTTGATACCAAGCCCGCTGTGGAAGAGTTGCTGAAGTACAAGTACGCCGGCGGCAACTCGGTGGTGGACACCACGAGTATCGGCATCGCCCGCGACCCGCTCGCCTTGGCGCGGATGTCCCGCCAGACGGGCGTCAACGTCGTCATGGGCGCTTCCCACTACGTGCCCGTCTCTTATCCGGCTGGCCTGGATAAGAAGTCGGAGCAGGATATCGCCGACCAGATCATTTGCGACGTCACCGTTGGGGTGGGCGACACAGGCATCAAGGCGGGCATCATCGGGGAGGTGGGCAACTTCTGGCCCACCAACGAGACCACCAGAAAGGTCCTGCGCGCCTCGGCGCACGCCGCGATGGAGACGGGCGCGACCGTGCTGATACATCCAGGCTTCCACCGCGATTCGCTCACGCATATCCTCAACGACCTGATGGAGGCGGGGATGGATGCGAAGCGTGTCATCATCGGCCACCTCGATGGCTTCGGCGACCTTGGGTTGCTGCGCGAGGTGGCCGAGGCGGGCGTGACCCTCGAGTACGACCGCTTCGGCTGGGAAGACACCAACTGGGTGGAAGACGCCGACCCCCAGTTCTATAACGCTTCCGATGTCCAGCGGATGGAGCGTTTCGAGAAGCTCATCGAGTGGGGCTACGGGGACCGGCTGGTCGTCGCGCACGACGTCTGCTTCAAGACCGACTGGGCGGCCTATGGCGGCAAGGGATTCGCCCACATCCTAGAGAACGTCGTTCCCCGCATGCGCAAGCGCGGCTTCACCGAGAAGCAGATGACCGCTATCCTGGTGGACAATCCCCGGAGGATGCTGACCTTCCGCTAGCCATCTCCCAATGCACGAGGAAACTGGGATTCAGAGAGGAGAAGAGTTGCAGGCATGACTACAAGAAAGACCACCGAGCGGCGTGGTGCGAAGGTGAGCCGTGGGGCCTCCGGCAAGATACAGACGGTGCTCGGTCCTATCGAGCCAGAGCAGCTGGGCATCACGCAAACCCACGAGCACCTGCTCATTGACCTGATGTGCTACTTCCAGATGCCTGAGGAGGCCAGCAGCCGCTGGTACGTTGACGCGCCGGTGACCATGGACATCCTCGGCAACATGGCCAAGCACTCGTTGTACAACCGCCACAACGCGCAGCTCCTGGACGAGAGGTTTGCCATCGAAGAGGTGCTGAAGTACAAGTACGCAGGCGGCAACTCCCTCGTGGACGCCACCAGCATCGGCATCGCCCGCGACCCGCTGGCCCTGACGCGCATAGCCCGCGCGACGGGCCTCAACATCATCATGGGCGCCTCGCACTACGTCCCCGTCTCGTACCCAGCCGACATGGACAGGCGGACCGAGCAGCAGATCGCCGACCAGATCATCCGCGACGTCACCGTCGGTGTCGGCGACAGCGGCGTGAAGGCGGGTGTCATCGGCGAGGTCGGCAACTTCTGGCCGACCACGGAGAACACGCGCAAGGTGCTGCGCGCCTCCGCGCACGCGGCGCAGGAGACGGGAGCGCCCATCCTCATCCATCCCGGCTTCCACAACGACTCGCCCGGCCATATCGTCAACGACCTTCTGGAGGCGGGGATGGACCCCAAGCGGGTCATCGTCGGCCACCTCGACCTCATCTCGGACATGAACGCGGTGCGCGAGATCGCGGAGCAGGGCGTCATGCTGGAGTACGACCGGTTCGGGTGGGAGGACACGATGTGGGGCGACATCGCCGGTCAGACCATCACTATCCCCTCGGACGTGGAGCGGATGCAGAGGTTCGAGCAGATCATCGAGTGGGGATTCGGCGACAGGCTGCTCATGTCCCACGATGTCTGCCTGAAGACGGACAACACCCGCTACGGCGGGAAGGGCTACGCCCACATCCTGGAGAACATCGTGCCGCGGATGCGCAAGCGCGGCTTCACCGAGAAGCAGATACAGGCGATCCTCGTGGACAACCCACGGAAGATCCTGACCTTCAAGTAGAGGTGAGAGGTATGGACCGCAAGAAGTTCATGGCCCAATTGAACAGCGACTGGAAGGCCTTCGAGGAGTCCTACGCAGGGCTTCCCGATGCGAAGATGGGCAAGCCGGGCGTGGCAGGGGAGTGGTCGGTCCGCGACCTCATCGGCCACGTCGCCACCTGGGATGCCGAAGGCGCGAAGGCGGCGTCGCTCATGGTGAAGGGCAAGCGCGCGCCCAAGTACGCCGACAGCTACAACGACGACCAGGTCGTCGCCAAGCGTAGCCTGTCGCTGAAGGCCCTGGCGAAAGATGCGAAGGACAGCCACCGCGCGGTGGAGTCGCTCGTGCAGTCCGTGCCCGAACGCTACTTCGTCCGCGAGACCGCTGTCCGCCGCCTGCTCCGTGGCGAGACCTACAAGCACTACGCCGAGCACGCCGCATCCATCCAGGCCTGGCGCAAACGCCGCCGCGTATAGGGAACGGTGGGGCACTTCTTTTGACCAAAAGAAGTGCCCCATCGTCCCCTACGACGCGGTGATGCCCCCGTCTATGTAGATGACCTGGCCGGTGACGTAGTCCGAGGCGGGGCTGGCCAGATAGACGGCCAGAGACCCGAGGTTGCGCATGTCGCCTTCACGGTGCATGGGGATGCTTTCCAGATAGGCCTTGCGCCGTTTCGGGTCGTTCCACGCCTCGGCGGTCATCGAGGTGTTGTAGTCGCCGGGGGCCAGGGCGTTGACGCAGACGTTGTACGCCGCCCACTCCAGCGCCAGGCAGCGCGTGAGCATGTTCACGGCGGCCTTGCTGGCGTCGTAGGCTGCTTCCAGTTTGTAGGCCTTGGTCCCTACGATGGAGCTGACGTTGATGATCTTGCCGCAGCGCCGTGACAGCATGTGCGGCGCGACCGCGCGGCAGCCGTAGAAGACGCCGCCGATGTTCGTATCCACCACAACGCGAAACTCCTCGTCCGTCATGCGCGACGACGTGTCACGCATGACCGCGGGAGGCCGCAGGACCTTGTCCGGGAACGGCGCAACGGCCACCTCCCGGTACGCGCCCGCATTGTTGACCAGGATGTCCAACTTGGAGAAGTGGTCCAGCGTCTTGGCGACCAGCGCGTCCACCTGGGCCGACTTGGACACGTCGGCCGGCACCACCAAGGCCTGGCGGCCGAAGGCGCGAATGTCCTTCGCCACCGTCTCGAGTTCTGGGCGCGTCCTGGCGGCCACCACGACGTCGGCGCCCGCGTCGGCCAAGGCCAGCGCGATGGCTCGGCCTATCCCGCGCCCGGCGCCCGTCACGATGGCGACGCGGCCATCGAGCCTGAAATCTGCCAGGATGGGCGCTTCGGGAGTCTGCTTCCCTGTTCTGCGGGTCTTGGCCATGGTCACGCTCCTTCGAGAGTCGGCGACGCCATTATAGGTGTGCCGTGCCTAAAGAGCGGATGTCTCTGAAATGTAATCTTCGTAAGAGAGTTGCAGGCCTTGGGATGTATAGTATGGACAAGACATTTCGTATGGTTCCCAATCCGCCGGAGAGGGCGAGACGTAGGTTCAATCGAAGGGAGGCGTAACCCTGGCCATCCCGCAAGGAGACTCCATCGCGAAGACCCGTTACCTGCTGTTCCTCGCCCTGTTTGCTGGCACACTGCTGCTCACCGCCGCCTGCGCGGGCGAAGATGCGGCCCCAGCGGCGCCTGCCGCTCCGATCACGACCGCGGAACCTGTGACCCGCTCTGACACAGCCGTGACTGCGCAGATCGAGGTGGATGAGGCTGAGGAGGAGGCGAAGCCGGCCACGGGGCAGGCCGGCAATGAGCAACTCGTGCCGGAGCTCCGGGATGTCTCCGGCTGGGTCAACACCGAGCCGTTCACGTTGGAGAGCCTGCGCGGCCAAGTCGTCCTGGTGGACTTTTGGACCTACACATGCATCAACTGCATCAGGACATTGCCCTATCTGAAGGACTGGCATGACAAGTACGCAGACCAGGGCCTGGCCATCGTGGGGGTCCATACGCCGGAGTTCGACTTCGAGAAGGACCACGAGAACGTCAAAACGGCTGTCAAGGAGTACGGGCTGACGTACCGCATCGCCCAGGACAACGACTACGGCACCTGGAACGCTTTCAAGAACCGGTACTGGCCGGCCAAGTACCTGGTGGACAAGGACGGCTACATCCGCTACACCCACTTCGGAGAGGGCGCCTACGAGGAGACGGAGCAGAAGATCCGCGAGCTGCTGGCCGAGACAGGCACCTCCTTCAGCGCCGAGTTCGAGCCGCTCGCCGCGCGGGAGTACGACCCCGGGGTCTATACCGACGACCCCGCCACCTCGCTCACCCGGGAGCTTTACGCCGGGTACGAGCGCAACTACGGCGCTCTCCAGTTCCGGGCCGCGCCGCCGTACATCCGCAACGAGGAGTATTACAGCGGTCCCGACAGGGAGCTCCAGTACAAAGACCCCGGCGCCCACGAGAACCACTTCATCTATCTCCAGGGGCTCTGGCGCAACAACCCCGAGAGCATCGTCCACGCCCGCGCGACCCAAGCCTACGAGGACTACATAGCCCTCAAGTTCTACGCCACCAGCGCCAATGCGGTGATGAGCCAGCCGGCCGAGGGGCCTGCGACGGTCAGGGTGACACTCGACGGCATGCCGCTTACGGAAAGCCAGGCGGGCCAGGATATCCGGTGGGACGAGGCAGGCAACAGCTACATCGTGGTGGACACCTCGCGGATGTACTATGTCGTGGACATCCCCGAGTTCGGCGGCCATGAACTGACGCTTAGCTCCAATGAGGAGGGCTTCGAGCTGTTCGCCTTCACCTTCGGGGCGTTCACCAGAGCCGGGGAAAGTTAGACGTGCTGGGTTTCCTCGCCAAGACGGCCTCATCCGTGGCGCTCCTCGCCGGGTTGGCGATGGCTACCGCCTGCTCCTCGCCGCCCGCGCAGACACCCGCCACCGTTGAACCTTTCATTGAAACTCTAGCAGTCCAGGCTCCGCAGGAGCTTCCGCCCATCAAGGGGCCGAAGTCGGCGAGCGGCTATCAGGCTATCCTGGGGACGCCCGACCTCGGCCTCGGGCCGAACCGCATCGGCTTCGTTCTAACCTCGCCCAAGGGCATCGTCAAGACGCCGACTGCCGCCGTGTCGTCGGTCCATGTGCCTGCGGACGGCTCGGCGGCGCAGACAGTGGAGACCGCAACCGCCGAGTTCCATCTGTGGCCCTACGGCACACGCGGGCTCTATGTGACCAGCCTCGATTTCGACCGCGCGGGCGCTTGGCGGCTGGACATCGCCGTCGGGACCGCTGAGGGCGTGACGGAGGTGGTGCAGGTGTCCTTCGAGGTGCGCGAGTCGCCCCTGGCGCCCGCCGTCGGCGCCAAGGCGCTGCGCAGCGTGAACAGGACGGCGCGGGATGTGCAGCGGCTCACCCAGATCACTACCGGCACGCTGCTGGACGCGGAGCTGTACCAGACCACCATCGCCGACGCGGTGGCCAGCGGCCGCCCCACCGTCGTCGTCTTCGCCAGTCCCGCCTTCTGCGCCACCGAGGTCTGCGGGCCGCAGGTGGACGTGCTGAAGGAGTTGAAGGAGAGGTACAAGGGGCAGGCGAACTTCATCCACGTGGACTTCTACGACAACCCGGAGGAGATCCAGGGGGACCTGAGCCGGGCGGTGCTTTCGCCGGTGATCGCCGAGTGGCGGCTGCCCAGCATCGAGTGGACGTTCGTCATAGACAAAGGCGGAGTGATCGTGGGCCGCTTCGAGGCGTTCGCTACCGTGGAGGAGTTGGACGCTGCTCTGAGGAGGGTGTTCTAGGACCCTTTGCGCCGCGCCTTCACCTTGGCCTTCGCTGACTTCTTCGGCTTCTTCTCCGACTTCTCGTCTTCCAGCGACTTCTCGAACTGCCGGGCCTTCTTCGCCATGTCCAGGAGCCGCTGCTCGACGAGGTAGTGCACGGTCCCCTTTGGGTAGGCGCCATCGTTGCCGTGTACGCCCGCCGGCACGCCTGTGAGCACCTCGATGCCCTCGTCTATCGTCGAGACGCCCCAGACGTGGAACTTGCCTTTGCGAACCGCCTCCACCACGTCATCTCTAGGCAGGATGTTCTTCAGGTTGTCCTTAGGCACCATGACCCCTTGTTTGCCCGTCAGGCCCTTGGCCTTGCAGACGTCGTAGAACCCTTCGATCTTGAAGATGGCGCCGCCTATGGCTTGCACCTCGCCGGCCTGGTTCACCGAGCCGGTGACGGCGATGCCCTGGTCTATGCCGAGGCCGGACAGCTCCGAGAGCAGGGCGTAGAGCTCGGTGGAGGAAGCGCTGTCGCCGTCTATCTCGCTGTAGGTCTGCTCGAAGCCAATGCTGGCGGTGAGGGACAGGGGCATGTCCTGGCCGTACTTGCCCTGGATGTAGCCCTGGAGAATCATGAACCCTTTGTCGTGGATGCGTCCGCTCAGCTTCGTCTCCCGCTCCACGTTCACAACCTGGCCCTTGCCCAGGGAGATGCGGGCGGTGATGCGGCTGGGCTTGCCGAACGTGTGGTTGCCGTCGGACATGACGGCCAGGCCGTTGACCTGGCCAGCCGTTCTGCCTTCGGTGGCGATGTGGATGGTCCCGTCGTCGAACAGCTCCTGCAGCCGGTCCTCGGTCAGGCTGATGCGGTAGCGGTGTTGTTCGACGGCCTTCTTGACGTGGTCTCCGGTCACCGCCTTGGCGCTGTCCTTGGACGCCCAGTAGTTCGCCTCGGTCAGCAGGTCGGAGATGTCCATGAACCGGGTGGTGAGCTTCTCCTGGTGCTGCACGAGGCGCGAGGAGTGGTCTATGACTGCGGCCACGGCGGTCTTGTGGAACGGCTTGAGGTTTTTGGCTTTGGACTGTTCGGCGATGAAGGACGCGTATTTGGCGATGTTCTCGGGCGTTCGTTCCATCACATAGTCGAAGTCGGCGGTGACCTTGAAGAAACGCTGGAAGTCCTCGTCATAGACCTCGAGCATCCGCATGATGTCGGGGCCGCCGACGATGATAATCTTGGCGTTGAACGGGACCGCCTGGGGCCGTAGCGTCGCCGAGGGCAGCGGGCTGTACTGCTCCCCGATATTCTCGATGCGTATCTCCTTGCTCCGCAGGATCCGCTTGAGGCTTTCCCAGGAGAGGGGGCTGGTGAGCAGGTCCCGCGCCTGGAGGACGAGGTACCCTCCGTTGGCGCAGTGGGTTGCGCCCGCTTTCACCATGGTCAAGTCGGTCGCCAGCGCGCCGAAGCGCGCACGGTAGTCTATGCGCCCGAACAGGTTGTAGTAAGTCGGGTTGTTCTCGAACACTACCGGCGCGCCCTTGCACTCGGTGTTGTCCACCAGGACGTTCACCTTGAACTTCACGGAGATGTCCTCTTCGCGCTGCCCGAGCTGCTGCATGGGAGACTGCGAGGGCTGTTCCTCCGCAGGCTTGAACATCTCGATGTGCTCGACCATGTCGGACTCGACCTGGTCGAGATAGTCCACGATGATTGGGAACTCGCTATACGTGGACTGGAGCTCGTCTATGATGGGCGTCAGGGTGAACCGCACCAGTTCCGCATCCACCTTCTTGGCCTGCTCCGCGGCATCTTTCTGGAGCCGTCTGAGGTCTGCGAGCGCATGTCCAACGATGTGCTGGACAGTCTCGGCCCGCTTCTTCATCTCCTCCTGCTCTTGTTCGGAGAGGCCCGCGAACTCCTCCTGGGTCATCGGCTTGCCATTCCTGAGCGGAACGGGCGTGATGCTGGCCGGCCCCGCCGTGATGGCGAACCCTTCGGCGACGGCCTCTTTCTCCATCTGCTCGGTGATGCGCTGCCGCTTGGCCCCTATCTCTCTGGTGACCTCATCGATGCGGTGAGAGTAGTCTTCGCTCTCGAAGGCTTTGGGGATCTCGGCGCGGCAACCGGCCACCAGGTCGTCCATGTCGTGGGCGAACTGCCGCATCAACCCGCAGGGCAGCGTGACGGCCATGGGCTGGGCGGGGTCCTTGAAATTGTGGACGTAGCCCCAGTCTCCGGGCGGTGGGCGCTTTGCTGCGAGCTGCTCAAGGAATCTGCGGAGGGCGCTGTTACGGCCGCTCCCCGTGGGTCCGGCGACGAACAGGTTGAAGCCGGCGGCCTCGATATCGAGGCCCAATTCCATCGCGCTGACCGCCCGCTCCTGGCCGATAGTGCCATAGAGAGGCTTCACCTGGTCGGTGGTCTCGAAGCCGAGCTTGTCGGGGTCGCAGGCGTTGCGGAGCTGCTTGGCAGATACTTCCAGGCGGCGGATGCTCATGCCGGGTCAGGCCTGGAGCGCTTCGGCAGGCTGCGTGTACTTCTCTCCCAGCGCCTCCGCGACGGCCGGGTGGGTCACGTGGCCCTTGTAGGTGTTGAGGCCTTTGGCAAGGGGATGCGCATCTCGGACGAGCTTCTCGATGCCCGTGTTCGCCAGCTTGATGAGATAGGGGTAGGTGGCGTTGGCCAGGGAAACGCTCGAGGTGTTGGCCACCATGCCGGGGATGTTGGTCACCGCGTAGTGGGTGACCCCGTTGACCTTGTAGGTCGGCTCGGCCAGGCTCGTGGGCCTGATGCCCTCGACCGAGCCGCCCTGGTCTATGGCCACGTCTATCAGGACCGCCTTCTCTTTCATCCTGGCCACCATCTCCTTGGTGATGACCCTTGGGGCCTTCGCTCCTGGCACCAGCACCGCCCCCACGACTACGTCGGCGCGGGCCAAGAAGGCCGGCAGCGTTGACGGCGTCGAGAGCAGCGCCTTGATGGAGCCGCGTGTAATGTGTTCGATGTAGCGGAGCCGTTCGAGATTCACGTCGAAAATGGTGACGCGGCTGCCCAGTCCAGTGGCGACGAAGGCGGCGTTGAAGCCGACCGTGCCGCCACCAACGACGATGAACCGGCACGCCTCAGTACCGGGCACGCCGCCTAGCAGGCGGCCCGCCCCACCGTAGTCGCTCTGCAACAGCCTGGCCGCCACCTGGGGCGCCAGCCGCCCCGCGATCTCGCTCATTGGGTAGAGGAGGGGAAGGCTGCCATTCGGCTCCTGCACCGTCTCGTACGCCACTCCCGCGACCTTCGCCTGGAGCAGCGCCTTGGCGACCGGCGGCTCCGCCGCGAGGTGGAGATAACAGAACAGCGTTAGCTCCTCGCGCAGCAACTCGAACTCCTCGGGCTGGGGCTCCTTCACCTTCGCGACGATGTCGGCCTGCTCATAGACCTGCTCGTGGCGGGGGACGATGGAGGCGCCGGCTGCTTTGTAGTCCTCGTCCTTGAACGAGGCCCCCGCGCCCGCGCCGGACTCGACCACCACCTTCAACCCCGCCTTCACCACGACATCCACCTTGTCGGGGGTGAGGCCGACCCTGTGCTCGCCGTTCTTGACTTCTCTCGGGATGCCGATAATCACTCGTATGACCTCCGCCGCCGCATGGAAACGCGTCGACATTATCTCATACTGGCCTAAGCCAGCTTACAGCGCCTCGGCGAGGACCTCCACCAGATGCACGGCCCGCCTGCCCGTGCCGTGCTCGATCTGCTGGCGGCACGACACCCCTTCGCTGACCACGACGATCTCGCCCTGCTCCTGCCGGATGGCGGGGAGCAGCCGCTGCTCGCCGATGCGCATGGAGACGTCGTAGTGCTCCTTCTCGAAGCCGAAGGCGCCGGCCATGCCGCAGCAGCCAGCCGCGATCTCCTTCACCTCGCGCCCCGGCAGCCGGCGCAGCACCTCCATCGCGGGCTTGGTGCCCACGAGGGCCTTCTGGTGGCAGTGGCCGTGGAACAGCACCTTGCTTGTCCCGTTCTTCAGCTCCAGCCTTCGTCCCGACTTCGCCGCCGCCAGCAGGAACTCCTCGACCAGCATCGCGCTTCCCGCGACCTCCTGGGCCTTGGTGTCGCCGTCCAGCAGGTCGAAGTAGTCATCGCGGAAGGCCGAGATGCAGCTTGGCTCCAAGCCGACCACCTTCACCCCCTGGGCCACGAACCCGTGCGCCAGTCCTATGTTCGCGGCGGCGTTCCGGCGGGCCTTGTCCATCATCCCCGACGAGAGCATCGGTCTTCCGCAGCAGCGCCAGGGAAGCAGCACCACCTCGTAGCCCAGCGCCTCCAGCACCAGCGTGGCCGCCTGGCCGACCTCCGGGTGGTTGAAGTTGGTGAACGTGTCATTGAACAGCAACACGCGGGGCGGCGGTGACCCCTCGCCCGCCTGCGGGAGAGGGCGGCGCGCGCGGAACCATTGAGCGAAGGTCTGGTGGGCGAAGGGCGGCAGCCTGCGGCGCGGGTCTATGCCCGCGTACCGCTCCAGCAGCTCGGCCATCGCCCGCGAGCCCAGCATCCAGTTCGACAGCGGCGCCGCCAGCGATCCCCACCGGCTCAGCGCGGCGATGTTGCCAAAGATACGCTTGCGCAGCGGGTGGCCGTTGGCCTTGTGGTAGCGGTCCAGGAACTCGTACTTGAGCTTGGCCATGTCCACGTTGGACGGGCACTCGGCCTTGCACGCCTTGCACTCCAGGCACAGGTCCATGACCTCGTAGAGCCGCTGGCCGGTCAACGAATCCAGGGGCAGCGCGCCGGAGATGGCCGAGCGCAGGGCGTTCGCCCGCCCGCGGGTCGAGTGCTCCTCGTCCAGCGTCGCCATGAACGAGGGGCACATCGTCCCGACGCCGGCCTTGCGGCACGCGCCCTGGCCGTTGCACTGCTCGATGGCCGCGTCCAGGCCGCCCTCTCTGGCGTACGAGAAGCCGGTCTGTAGGCTGGCGGCGCGGTAGCGCGGGCCGATGCGCAGGTTCTCCGTCATCGGCGGGCAGTCCACGATCTTGCCAGGGTTCATGATGCCCTTGGGGTCGAAGGCCCGCTTCACCCGGCGGAACGCCTGGTAGAGGCGAGGGCCGAACATCTTCTCGTTCCACGGGCCGCGCACCATGCCGTCGCCATGCTCGGCGGAGAGGGCGCCGCCGAACTCCAGCACCAGGCTGCTGACCGCGTCCATGATGCTGATCACGCGATCCACGCCCCCCTGGGCCTTGAGGTTGACCAAGGGGCGGATGTGGAGGCAGCCGACGCTGGCGTGCCCGTAGTACCCGGCCTCGGTGCCGTGGTCGCGGATTATTTCGTCGAACCGCTCCACGAACTTCGGCAGCACCTCCGGCGAGACAGCGGTGTCCTCCACGAATGGGATGGGCTTGGCGTCTCCTCGAACATTCATCATGATGCCCAGCCCCGCCTGCCTGACAGCCCAGACCCGCGCCTGGTCAGCGGGCTTCATCAGGCGCGTGGTCGCGTAGCCCAGCCGGCCGCGCTTCATCCGCGCCTCCAGCGCGTCCAGCCTCGACTCCAGCTCCGCCTCGGACTCGCCGAAGAACTCGACCGCCAGCACGTCCGACGGGTCGCCCTGGACCCAGTCCGTGAGCCGCGCGTACTCCAGGTTGTCGCGGGCCTGGCGCAGGATCATGCTGCCGATGTGCTCGACTGCGGCGGGCCCCAACTCCAGGGTGGCTACCGTCGCCTCCATCGCCTCGATCAGGCCCTTGAAGTGGACGACGGCGACCGCGCGCGCCTTCGGGCGGCGCACCAGCTTGAGCTTGGCCTCGGTGACGGTGACCAGGGTGCCCTCGGAGCCGACGGCGAACCGCGCCATGTGCAGCCCCCCCGCCGCGCCTGGCCCCCAGGGGTCGGGGGTCAGGGGCCTAGGGTCTGCCAGCTCGTCGAGGTTGTACCCCCCGACGCGCCGCATGATTCTGGGGAAGCGCGCCACGACTTCGTCCCGCTCCTCGCGCCCGATGGCCGTCAGTTCGCGGTAGATGTGGCCCTCCAGACCATCTAGCCGCGTCTTCTCCGCGAGTTGGGCTGCGTCGAGGCTTCCGAACGTCGTCCGCGTCCCATCCGACAGAATGACGCTCAGTTCGTGGACGTTGTCCGACGTCTTGCCCCACAGGATGGAGTGGGAGCCGCAGGAGTTGTTGCCGATGGCGCCGCCGATGTTGGCCCGGTTGCTCGTGCTGGGGTCGGGGGTGAACAGCAGGCTGTGGGGCTGTAGGCGCTGGTTCAGCTCGTCGAGGATGATGCCCGGCTGGGCGCGGACCCACTGCTCCTCGGCGTTGATTTCGATGACGTTGCGCAGGTACTTGGAGAAGTCCACGACGATGGCTTTGCCCACCGTCTGGCCTGCCAGACTCGTCCCGCCGCCACGCGGCAGCACCGGAACCCCGTACTTGTTGGCCGCCTCCACGACCGCGAGCACGTCCTCGACGGTCTTGGGGATGACCACACCCACCGGCTCGATCTGGTAAATGGAGGCGTCGGTGGAGTAGAGCAGGCGCGACATCTTGTCGAAGCGGACCTCGCCCGATACCCGGCGGCGCAGGTCCTCCGCCAGGTCGCGGACATCGGACTCTTTCGCATGGGGCGTGTCAGGCAAGACGGTCGTCATAGGCCGCCGCTAATGGTAGCCGATGACGGCCAGCAGGGCGAGAGGGGCGGAAACACGTAGGGGGTGTCCTGGTCAGGACGCCCCCTACAGACTTACGCGATGCGTTTCTGGCCCAACCAGGGCCGTGGGCTAGGAGGTAACTTTGACGATGAAGTAGTGCTGGGTGCCGCGAGGGGTCTCCACCTCGACCTTCTGCCCCGCCGTGCGGCGCACCACCGCGCGGCCCACTGGCGAGACGTCGGAGATCTTGCCTTGCAGCGGGTTGGCCTCGGCGGCGCTGACCAGCGTGTAGTGCTTCTCTTCGCCGCTGTCCACATCCTTGAGCATGATGCGAGACCCGACGCGGACGACCGAGTCATGCTGGCGGGTGCTGGCGTCTATGACGCGGGTGTTCTTCAGCTTGCCTTCGATGTCGCGGATGCGCGACTCCACATGCCCCTTCTGCTCACGTGCGGCCTCGAGGGGCGCGTTCTCACGCACGTCCTTGTCCTGCGCAGCGCGGTGGATGTCCTCGGCCAGGGCCGCGCTTTCGTTCTTGAGCCGCTCCAACTCCTTCGCGAGCTGCGTGTGGCCCTCGAAGGTAATCTCGTCGAGCAACTGGACCGAGGCCTCGCCAGACGCGGAGCCTGCGCGAGACTTGACCTTGCGGATGCGGACGTGCTGGGCCAGGTTCTGTTCTACCCGGCCCTTCTTCTGGAGATGGACGAGGAAGTCGCGGACGACCTGTAGCCGCTCGGCGGCCTGGGGCGCGGCACCTCCGGCCATCATGCGCTCTGAGTACTCGCCGACGACCGACGGGGCGATCTGGGCGAGGGGGCGGCTTGCGCCGCACCACTGGGCGAAACGTTGGAGTTCCAGGTGGGTGTGCGGGTCTTTGCCTTTCGACTTGGCTTCGGTCAGATAGGTCCCGATCGCTTCCACGAGGGTGAACGGCTGTGTCTGTACCAACCTTGCCAGCTCCTTGCTCGCTTGATGTTGCGGGCCTTGCCGGCGTCAACCGCCGGTGGCCCGCCGGGGATATGCGCTCTTGATTTCATGGTAGTGCCGGAAAGACCCCGTGTCAAACCAGGGCCGCGTTTCTTGCCACCGCCCTCACCCTCGTCCCGATTCGCCGATGGCTTATCAGGACAGGCCTCTCCCGCGCGGGAGAAGGGTCGGAACCACCCCTCGTCCCGCTAGGGGAGAGGGCCTCTGTCCCGATAGCGTCGGGACAGAGGGGTGTGGGTCGGTCACTCCATGTCTCCCCAGGTGCGGCCGGTCTTCACCTCGACCTCCAGCGGCACGGCCAGCGACATCGCCGCGGGCATCAGCTCCAGAACGATGGCGCGCATCCGCTCCATCTCCGCGTCGGGCACCTCGAAGATGAGCTCGTCATGGACTTGGATGATCATCATGGAGCGCAGCCTGAGGGACTCCATGCGCTCGTGGATGCGGAACATGGCGAGCTTGATGATGTCGGCGGCGGTGCCCTGGACAGGCATGTTGATGGCCATGCGCTCGCCCGCGGCCTTGACGTGGCGGTTGGCGGACTGGACCTCGGGGATGTAGCGCCTGCGGCCCAGCACCGTCTCGACGTAGCCGGCCTTGGCCGCGCGCTCCTTGGTGCGCTCGATGTAGTCGCGGATGCCGGAGTACTTGCCGAAGTAGGCCTCGATGAAGTTCTTGCCCTCCTCGGGGCTGAGGCCGGTCTGCTGCTGGATGCCGAAGGGGCTGAGGCCGTAGATGACGCCGAAGTTCATGATCTTTGCGATGCGCCGCATGTCGGGCGTCACTTTGTTGCGCTCGACGCCGAACACCAGAGCCGCCGTCGCCGAGTGGATGTCCTCGTGGGCGCGGAAGGCCGCCAGCAGGCCCGAGTCCTGGGAGATGTGGGCCAGGATGCGCAGCTCAATCTGGGAGTAGTCGGCGCCCAGGAGCGACCAGCCCTTCTTCTCCGCGACGAATGCTTTGCGGACGCGCCGCCCCAGTTCGGTGCGCACCGGGATGTTCTGCACATTGGGGTCGTTGGACGAGACCCGGCCAGTCGCCGAGCCGGTCTGGTTGTAGCTCGTGTGGATGCGCCCGGTCTTGGGGTTCACCATGTCCGGCAGCGCATCCACATAGGTGGACTTGATCTTTGAGACCTGACGGTACTCGAGGATGCCGTTCAGCACCTGGTACGCCTTGGGGTCCACGCCCTCGATGGCGCTCGCGTCCAACTGCTCCTTGAGGTTGTCGAGCGAGGCGGCGTCGGTCGAGTAGCCGCTCTGCGTGCGTTTGGTGGGCGGCAGTTTCAGTTCCTTGAACAAGACGTCGCCGAGCTGTTGGGACGATTTGAGGTTGAACTGGTGGCCCACGAGTTCGTACATGCTTCGCTCGAACTGCGCGAGCTGCTCGCCCATCTCGGCGGCCATGCTCCGCAGCAGGGCGGTGTCTATGGCGATGCCGTTGCGCTGCATCCGCACCAGGACAGCGACCAGCGGCACCTCCAGCGTCGTCAACAGCTGGGCGAGGCCCTTGTCCTCGACCTCCTTCTTGAGGATGGCATAGAGGCGCAGGGTGAAGTCGGCGTCGGCGCCCGCGTACGGGGCCGCCTTCTCGATGGGCACCTGGGCCATCGTGATCTGCTTACGCCCCGTGCCGATGAGCTCGCTGATGGGCGTCATCTCGTGGTTGAGCAGCTCCAGCGAAAGCGCTTTGAGACCGATGGCCTTGCGGCCGCCGAGGTGCGCCGCCAGCATCGTGTCGAAGGCCAGGCCCTTCACGAGGACGCCGTGATTTTCCAGAACGGTCACGTCGTAGTTGGCGTTGTGGGCGACCTTCGGGACCGCCGCGTTCTCCAGCACAGGCCGCAGCGCGTCCAGCACCGCCTGTTGGGACAGCTGCACGCCCGTTTCGTGGCCCACCGGCACGTACCACGCCTTTCCCTCGGCGATGGAGGCGGAGATGCCCACCAGCGAGGCGGTCATCTCACGGTCCGACGTGGTCTCGGTGTCGAAGGCGAAGATGGTGGACGCGGCGAGTTGCCGCGCCATGTCGGCCAGCTTCTCCTGTGTGTCCACCACCGTCACTTGGGTCGCCTGGCCTGGTGCCATGCGCCGCTCGGTCTGTGCCTCTCGACGGGCTGAGTCTTCGCCTTCCTTTGGTGCGCCGTTTCCCCCGGGGATGCGGGCGACCATGCTGTGGAACTCCAGCTCCCGAAGGAAGTCCACCACCTTCGCCCGGTCGTAGCGCATGAACTCGGTCTGCTTCAGGTCGAGGGCGACTGGCACGTCCCGCACGGTGGTGTTAAGCAGCTTGCCCTCAAACGCCTTGTCCCGATTCTCGGCCAGAGCTTTCTGTGCCTTGGGCGGCTTCACGTCGGCGAGACGCTCGTAGATGCCCTCGATGGTGCCGAACTCGCTCAACAGCTTGAGGGCCGTCTTCTCGCCGATGCCGGGCACGCCGGGGATGTTGTCCGACGTGTCGCCGACGAGGGCCTTCACGTCCGGCACCGCCAATGGTCCCAGGCCGCCGTATCGCTCGCGGACGGCCTGCTCGTCGTAAAGCTTGCGCACGAAGCTGTTGTTGATGAGCACCTTGACGTGCGGCGTCACCAGTTGGAGCGTGTCGGTGTCCACCGTGAGGATGAGCACGTCCATCCCTTGCTCTTGGGCCTGGCGGGCCAGCGTTCCCAGGATGTCGTCGGCCTCGTAGCCCTCCAACTCGTAGAGAGGGATGTTGAAGGCCTGGATGAGCTGGCGCACCCGCTCGACCTGGGCGTGCAGCTCTGGCGGACTCTCGGGCCGGTGGGCCTTGTACTGCTCCAGCCGCTTGTGCCGGAAGGTCGGCCCCGGGGCGTCGAAGGCCACGGCGCAGTGGGTGGGGGAGTGGTCGGACAGGGCCTTGAGGAAGACGTTGAGGAAGCCATAGACGGCGCGGACCTCTTCGCCTGTGGAGCGCACCGTCAGCGGCTGCTTGATAGCGTTCCATGCCACGTGGACGATGGCGAGGCAGTCCACCAACAGCAGGAGCGGCCTCTTGTCCAGCAACGGCGCCGTCTCGCCCTCGGCCACGTCGTCACCTCCCGCCGCGATTATAGCAGGGGTGCAAGGTGCAACCCTGCTATTTCGCCATCCAGCCGCCGTCCACAACCAGGCCTGTGCCGGTGATGAAGGAGGACTCGTCGGAGCAGAGGTACACGACCGCCTCGGCGATGTCCTCCGGCTCGGCGAAGCGCTTGTTGAGCTGTTTCTTGAGCCAGAGGGCTTCCGTTTTCGGGTCTTTCTCGAAGACTCCCATGACCATGGGCGTCTTGACGATGCCTGGGCACACGGCGTTGACGCGGATACCGCGTGTGCCGTACTCGAAAGCGGCCTGGCGCGTGAGGCCGAGGACGCCGTGCTTGCTGGTGTTGTAGGCCGCAGTGCCGCCCGCCTGGAGGCTGGCGATGGAGCCGGTGTTGACGATGGCGCCGCCGCCCTGCTTGAGCATCTGGATGAGCTCGTGCTTCATGCAGAGCCAGACCGCGCGGAGGTTGACGGCCATCACCTGGTCCCAGTCCTCCTCGGTGAACTCGTGGGTCTGGACGACCGTGCCGGCCATGCCCGCGTTGTTGTGTGCGCAGTCGAGACGGCCATACGCCTTCACCGCCTGCGCCACCAGCGTCTGCACATCCGCCGTCTTGGTGACGTCGGCATGGACGAACTCGGCCTTGCCGCCGTTGGCCGTGACGATGCGGACAGTCTCCAGGCCAGAGGCGGAGTTGATGTCAGAGACGACAACCTTTGCGCCCTCGCGGGCCATGGCCACGGCGGTGGCGCGACCGATGCCGGAGCCCGCGCCGGTCACCAGCGCCACCTTGTTTTCTAGCATGCCTGCCATTTGCCGCTCGTCTCCCAGTCTTGCACAAGAGTCCCGTTGGTCACAGATTCACCCCCACCTCAATCCTCCCCCCTCAAGGGGGAGGAGGGCGTAACAGCAGCCCTCTGCTGTCTAAGGCACAGTTTTCTTGTGCAAGGTTGCTCGTTTCCCCTCAGTGGACCGTCCAGCCGCCGTCCACGAGGATACTGGTCCCCGACACGTGCGACGACCTGTCCGAGCTGAGCCACAGCACCAGGTCGGAGACCTCCTTGGTCTCGCCGAAACGGCCCAAGACATGCATCGCCTTCCACTCGGCGGTCAGCACCGGGTCGAGCTTCTCGAACCGCTCCAGCATGGGTGTGTGGATGCCAGCTGGGCAGATGGCATTGATGCGGATGCCTTTGTCGGCGTAGATGAGGGTCGCGGACTTGGTGAGGCCGATGACTCCGTGCTTACTGGCGTTATAAGCAGGCGAGGCGCCGCCGACGTGGCCGGCGATGGAGGACATGTTGATGATGGAGCCGGAGCCCTGCTTGAGCATCTGGATGATTTCATACTTCATGCAGAGCCAGACGCCCTTGAGGTTGACGGCGATGGTGCGGTCCCAGACATCCTCCGGGTACTCGTGAGTGATGGGGCCTTCGCCCTCGATGGCGGCGTTGTTGAAGGCGAAGTCGAGGCGGCCATAGGTCTCGACGATCTTGGCAATCATGGCCTCGACCGCTTTGGCCTGCGAGACATCGGCCCGGACGAAGATGGCGTCACCTCCTAGGGCCTTGATGTCTTGGACGGTCTGGCGGCCCCGCTCGGCGTTGGTCCCGTTGACGGCGACCTTCGCGCCGGCCTTAGCATAGGCGAGGCACGTGGCCTTGCCGATGCCGGCGGTGCCGCCGGTCACCAAGGCGACGCGGCCTGTGAAGTCGTGGGTCATGGGGTAGATGCGCTGGGGTGAATCATCGAAAACTCGGGCAGTATAACAAATGGTCTGGAGGTGGTATCTCTCACGCCCCTGCGAGGGTGCGCAGCTCTTGCAGCAGCTTCTCGACGCGCTGCGGGGAGTCGGCCTCGGCATAGGTTCGAAGCAGTGGCTCCGTACCCGAGAAGCGGACAAGAGCCCAGTAGCCGCCCTGGAGGACGAAGCGGTAGCCGTCGCGAGTGTCCACATCGGCCACCTTGAGGCCGGCCATGGCCGGCGGCCGCGCCGCTTTCACTCGTGCCAGGATGGCCTCGCGCTGCTTGGCTTCGTAGGTCAGGTCAACGCGGTGGTAGTAGTAGGGGCCGACCTTGGACACGAGCATGTCCAGAAGCTCCGAGACGCGCTTGCCGGTCTTGACCATCATCTCCAGCAGCAGCAGGCCGCTGAAGATGCCGTCGCGCTCGGTGATGTGGCCGCGAAAGGCGTAGCCGCCGCTCTCCTCGCCCGCGGCCAGGGCACGCTCACTGACCATGAGGGGCCCAAGGTACTTGAAGCCCACCGGCTCGACGAACACCCTCACGCCATAGAGTTCACCCAGCCGATCAATCATGCTGGACATGGTGATGGAGCGCACCAGCGGCCCGCGCTTTCCGAGGACCTCGAGCTGGTGGAGGCAGAGGAGGGAGAAGGTCTCGAGCGTCGTGACGAATCGGCCGCGCTCGTCCACGACGCCCAGGCGGTCGGCATCGGCGTCGTTCGCGAGGCCGACGTCCGCGGACTGCTTCGGCACCGCCGCCATGAGCTCGGCGAGGTTGTGGGCCAGCGGCTCCGGCTGGGCCATGCCAGGGAAGAGCGGGTTGCGCTGGCCGTGGAGTTCGGTGATGGTCGTGGCGCCGGAGAGCAGGGCGGGGAAGTGGCCCATGCCCGCGCCGTACATGGGGTCGCCGACGACCTTGAGGCCTGCCCGCCTGATGGCGTCCAGGTCCACGAGCTTGGCGATATGGGCGAGATAGGCGGGTTGCGGGTCGAACCGTGCGAGGAGACCCTTGTCCGCTGCCTCTTTCAGCCGCATGCGCGTGACCTGCCTGTGCGCCTCGACCTTGGCGACAGCGGCCTCCAGTTCGTCCACGGTCTCTGTAGCAGCGCTTCCGCCGTAGCCGGACTTGTACTTGTAGCCGTTATAGCGGCCGGGGTTGTGGCTGGCGGTGATGACGACCCCGCCGCCGAAGCCGCCGTTGGTGACGGCGAAGCTAAAGGCAGGCGTCGGGGCCGCGCGGCTGGCCAGGGTAGTCTTGATGCCGTTGGCGGTGGTCACTTCGGCCACCGCTGCCGCGAACTCTTCGGAAGCGAAACGCGTATCGTAACCGATGACCAGGCCGCGCTCCGCCGCGCCTGTCTCGCGCATGTAGTCCGCGGTCCCCTGGGCGCAGAGGCGCACGTTATCGAACGTGAACTCATCAGCGATGACCGCGCGCCAGCCGTCGGTGCCGAACTTGATGGGCATCGTCCCGTGCCTTAGGAGGCGGTCTTTGGCTTGGCCTTGGGTGCGGCGGTGATGAAGGCTTCGCGCCGGATGGCGGCGGCCTTGTCGGTCCGTTCCCAAGGAAGGTTGAGGTCTGTCCGCCCGAAGTGGCCGTAGGAGGCGGTCTGCTTATAGATGGGCCGCCGCAGATCCAGGTCGCGGATGAGGGCGCCGGGCCGCAGGTCGAAGTGTTTCCGGACCAATTCGACAATCTTCTCGTCGGGAATCTTGTTGGAATCGAAGGCCTCGACCGAGATCGAGGTGGGGGTTGCCATGCCGATGGCGTAGGAGACCTGGATCTCGATGCGGTCAGCAACACCCGCGGCCACCAGGTTCTTGGCAACCCAGCGGGCCGCGTAAGCCGCGGAGCGGTCTACTTTGGTCGGGTCTTTGCCGGAGAAAGCGCCACCGCCGTGCCGGGCGAACCCGCCGTAGGTGTCCACCAGGATCTTGCGGCCCGTGAGGCCGGAGTCGCCGACCGGGCCGCCGGTGACGAACCGCCCCGACGGGTTGATGAAGTACCGCGTGGTCTTGTCCCGCAGTTCGGTGGGGATGACCTCCTTGGCCACCTCCTCGGTGA
>Ga0194132_10001045_pt1 | contig 56131 bp, 59 predicted proteins | sample TA2KigOf80mmetaG_FD_148612 | JGI IMG/M metagenome (GOLD analysis project Ga0194132, IMG submission 148612) | Freshwater microbial communities from Lake Tanganyika, Tanzania - TA2015054 Kigoma Offshore 80m | ecosystem: Environmental > Aquatic > Freshwater > Lake | place: Tanzania: Lake... | reverse complement strand
GAGGCCGGGGTCGCGATGGGCGATCCCGCACCTGCCGGCGCGGCGGCCGCGGGCTACAAGCCCGGAGAACGCCAAGCCTTGGACAACCTCATCCGGACGCGGCAGGACAATTGATGGCGACCGACCAGCGGACCCCCATTCCCCACCCGTTCGCCGATGACCGGGTCCACGAGGAATGCGGCGTCTTCGGCATTTATGGCACGACCGATGCCGCCGCCCATACGGCGCTTGGGCTTCATGCGCTCCAGCACCGCGGCCAGGAGGCCGCCGGCATCGTCAGCTATGACGGTCGCCAGTTCCATTCCGAGCGGCATCTCGGTCTGGTCGCGGACGCGTTCTCCTCGCAAAGCGTGATCGACCGCTTGAGGGGCCATTGCGCGGTCGGCCACAATCGCTACGCGACCACCGGCGAGACCGTACTCCGGAACGTCCAGCCGCTGTTCGCCGAGTTCGCCTTCGGCGGCCTCGCGGTCGCCCACAACGGCAACTTGACCAACGGCTTGGGCGTCCGCCAGCGCCTGACCGAGCAGGGCTCGATCTTTCAGTCGACCACCGATACCGAGGCGATCGTCCACCTGATCGCGACCTCGAGCCACAAGGGCGTGATCGAGCGGCTGATCGACGCGCTCCGCCAGGTCGAGGGCGCTTACTCGTTCGTGGTGCTGACCAAGGACACCCTGATCGGGGTGCGCGATCCCCTGGGCGTCCGGCCGCTGGTGATCGGCCGGCTCGACGGCGCCACCATCTTGACCTCCGAGACCTGTGCGCTCGACATCATCGGCGCCGAGTTCGTGCGGAGCGTCGATCCCGGCGAGATGGTGGTGGTCGATGCCGGCGGTATTCGCAGCCTGTTTCCGTTCCCGCCCGCCAAGAAGCGGTTCTGCGTGTTCGAGCTGATCTATTTCGCCCGCCCGGACAGCCTGGTCGACGGCGTCTCGGTCTACGAGGGCCGCAAGCGGATCGGCGCCGAGCTCGCGCGCGAATCGCACGTCCCGGCCGACGTCGTGATCCCGGTCCCCGATTCCGGCACCCCGGCGGCGATGGGCTACGCCGAGAAAGCCCGGGTCCCGTTCGAGCTCGGCATCATCCGCAACCACTATATCGGCCGCACCTTCATCGAGCCCTCGGCCCACATCCGCCACTTGGGCGTCAAGCTCAAGCACAACCCGAACCGCTGGCAGATCGCCGGCAAGCGCGTGGTCCTGGTCGATGATTCGATCGTCCGCGGCACCACCTCGAAGAAGATCGTCGACATGGTGCGGGCGTGCGGCGCGCGCGAGGTGCACATGCGGATCGCGAGCCCGCCGACCACGCATTCCTGCTTCTACGGCGTCGACACCCCGACCCGGAGCGATCTCCTCGCCGCCAACTACGATATCGAAGGCATGCGCGGCTTCATCGGCGCCGATTCGCTGGCCTTCATCTCGATCGACGGGCTCTACCGGGCCATGGGCTATGGCGGCGGGCGCGACCGCAAGAGCCCGCAATATTGCGATGCCTGCTTCACCGGCGACTATCCGATCCGGCTGCGCGACCTGGAGAACGGGGTCGAGCCGAAGCAGCTCTCGCTGCTAGCCGAAAACATTTAATTAGCCGATCAATTAGCTAGGTAAAAATAAATGGCGCAGCGCTTGGCTGGCCGCATCGCCCTGATCACCGGCGCCTCGCGCGGCATCGGCCAGGCCGTGGCCGCGCGCTTCGCCGCCGAAGGGGCCGAGCTCGTGCTGGTCGCCCGCACCGTCGGCGGGCTCGAGGAGACCGACGACCGCGTCCGCGCCCATGGAGGCCAGGCGACATTGGTGCCCTTGGACTTGCGCGACGGCGCCGGGATCGAGCGCTTGGCCCATGCCCTCGCCGAACGCCACCACCGGCTCGACATCCTAGTTGGCAACGCCGGCCAGCTCGGGACCCTCACCCCCCTCCCCCACATCCTCGCCAACGACTGGACCGAGGTAATGGCGGTCAATGTCACCGCGAACTGGCTCCTGCTCCGCGCCTTCGACCCGCTGCTGCGCACCGCGCCGGCCGGCCGCGCGATCTTCGTGACCTCGGGCGTCACCCAAAGTGCCGCCGCCTACTGGGGCACGTATGCGATCAGCAAGGCAGCGCTCGAAGCGATGGTCCGGGTCTACGCCGCCGAAGTCGCGACCTCAGCCGTGCGCGTCAATCTGCTCGATCCCGGCCCGGTGCGGACGCGGATGCGGGCGCAGGCATTCCCGGGCGAAGACCCGGCAACGCTGCCGTCACCGGACTCCGTCGCCGCGCGCTTCGTCGACTTGGCCGAGCCCGCCTGGACCGAGAACGGCGCGCGGGTCAGGGCATAGCCGCCTGCCCTGTTGCCCTTAGTCCAGTTTCGGGACGAACGGCGGCAGCGGTATCGCTCCCTGGTTCAATCCCCGGGTCATCGATTCAGCACAAGATCGTCGCCCATGCGATCGAGGTAGCAGCCGATATAGTGGTGGACCAGCATCTCGCCGGTCGACATCCGCCCCGGTCGGAATGCTCGCTTGCTCATATTGCGCTGGAGCGACTCGATCATCGGCCGGTCTTCGTCGATGATCATTGCCATCAATTCTTCGATCGGCTGCATCCGGGCCTCGATATCGTCCTGCTCGAAATAGACCTCGGGCACGGTGCAGTAGACGACGAGATGACATTGTGACGGCGATAGCGGCCATACCACGACGTGGACGAGACCAAATGAGCGTCCGAAGATCGTGAAATTTGGCGTCATGAAACCGGAGCAGCCGGCCAATGCCGGGTCCTTCCCAACCGGCCAGTTCTTGAGCCAGGGCATCAATCCAAGCTCCTGGAGGGGTTTGATCCACGACGTTTGGTTCTCGTAAAACGTCGCATAGCCGCCATGCCGGTGGGCGCGGTAGTCGTATTTCTCCGGCCCCTGCCAATCGCTGAGCGTGTCCGGATGTAAGGTGAGAAAGTGATAAATATCGACGAAGTTCTCGTGCACCAGCTTCCAGTTGCAATCGAGGGTCTTTTCAACCCGGCGGTTTAGGCGAAATTTGTCCTGCTGGTAGGCGCCGAATTCGGAGGCGTACTCCGCCACGAAGCGTTCCAGAGGTTCCGCGCCGGGATCGAAATTTACGAAGATCCAGCCCTGCCACACACCGCTGCGCACGGGTTGCAGGCGGCAGTTGTCGAAATCGAAGTTGTTAACGTCATCCATATAAGCCGCACCGACCAGGCGGCCGGAAAGATCATAGGTCCAGGCGTGATACGGACAGCTGAAGATCTTGCGGTTGCCGTTGCCGGCCGCCACTTCGGTGCCGCGATGAACACACACGTTGTAGAACGCGTTGATCTCGCCATCGTTGTTCCGGGCGACGATGATCGGCTCGCCCACGATGTCGAAGGTCATGTAGTCGCCGGCGTTCTCAATCTCCTCGACCCGGGCGACCGCCAGCCAGTCCTTCTTGAAGATCTTCTCCTTCTCCCGTTCGAAGATCGCGGCCGACGTATAGATGTGGCTGGGAAGGTGGGTCGCATCGGTTAGCGGCTTGCGAGCCGCTTCAATTCCGGCGCCGAGTTCGGTGACGCGAGGGCGATCAGCGTTTTGGACGATTCGATCCGCGGTCATGGACACCTCTGAGCCTCGTTTGGACCTGGTCAACCCTAACCACGACCGGGCACTACCGTGCGCGGGTATTGTAGGCTAGTCACGGACCGAAAGGGAGAATGCGCATGGCAAGAATGGCAGCCGAAGCGAGCGCAGCCGAGCTTTGGAACGGTTTTACGCCGATCGCCGGCGCGGCCGACTACGTCAAATCGCTGCGCGGCCGCGGCCTCAAGGTCTTTTTCTTGGGCCAGCGTATCGAAGAGCCGGTCGACCATCCGGTGATCCGTCCCTCGATCAACGCCATGGCCGAGTCCTACGCGCTCGCGGCGGAAGACCCGGCCCTCGGCACGGTCCGTTCGGCGATCGCCGGCCGTCCGATCAATCGTTTTCTTCACGTCGCCGAGCGGCCTGAGGACCTGGTCGGCAAGCACGAAATGCAGCGCGAGTTGGGGCGGCGCACCGGCACCTGTTTCCAGCGCTGTGTCGGCTTGGACGCGATCGGCGCGCTGCACGCGGTCACCCACGACGTCGACCGCGCGCACGGCACCGCCTATCACCCGCGTTTCCTCGGTTTTCTCAAACAGCTTCAGCGCTTCAATCTGGTCCTGGGCGGCGCCATGACCGACCCCAAGGGCGACCGCGCGAAGCCGCCGCACCGCCAGACCGATCCCGACCTCTTCCTCCATGTGACGCGCCGCACCGATCGGGGCCTCTACGTCTCCGGCGCCAAAATGCACCAGACCGGCGCCATCAACTCGCACTGGATCGTGTTCATGCCGACGATGCGGCTCCAGGCGCCGGACAAGGACTACGCCGTGGTCGGCGCGGTCCGGGTCGATGCGCCGGGCCTCACTTTCATCTACGGCCGCCAGAGTGGCGATACCCGCGCGCTCGATGGCGGCGCGATCGATGCCGGCAACGCCCAGTTCGCGGGCCAGGAGTCGATGGTCGTGTTCGAGGACGTGTTCGTGCCCTACGAGCACGTCTTCATGGATGGCGAGACCGAGTGGGCAGCGCCGCTGGTCGAGCGCTTCACCAGCTATCACCGCGCGAGCTACGTCTGCAAAACCGGCTTGGGCGACGTCCTGATCGGCGCCGCCGCCACCGCCGCCGATTACAACGGGCTCGCCGAGGTTTCGCACATCAAGGACAAGCTGGTCGAGATGACGCACTTGAACGAGACCGTGTTCGCGGCCGGCATGGCCTCGGCGCACCGAGCGAAGAAGCTCGCCTCGGGCGCGTGGATCAACGACGACATGCTCGCCAACGTGTGCAAGCACAACGTCACGCGCTTTCCGTTCGAGATCGCCCGTCTCGCCCAGGACATCGGCGGCGGCCTGGTCGCGACCATGCCGTCCGAGCGCGACCTCGAATCGAACGAGGTCGGGCCGCTGGTGAAGAAATTCCTGACCGGGCGCGAGGGCGTCGCCGCGGTCGATCGCATGAAGATCCTGCGCCTGATCGAGAACCTGACGCTCGGGCGGAACGCGGTCGGCTATTTGACCGAGTCGCTCCACGGCGCCGGGTCGCCCCAGGCGCAGCGCATTCAGATCGCGCGCACCATGGACCTGCCCGGCAAGATGAAGCGCGCCAAGAACCTGGCCGGGATCAAGGAGTAAACCCCCTCCCTACCGTCCCCCGCGACGCGGGGGAGGGCGCGAGCGCGGTGACCGCAAGCGGGAGGGGGCGGGAGCGGGGTCGAACGGGTTCTTGCCCTTGCGCGGCAGAATGCGGATCGGCACGCCGGGGAGATCGAACGCCGACCGGAGCTCGTTCTCGAGATAGCGGACGTAGGCGCCGGCCAGCTCGGCGCTGCGGCTCAAGAAAACGACGAAGGTCGGCGGCCGCGTCTTCACCTGGGTCGCGTAGCGGAGCCGGACCGGGCGCCCGTCGACCGCGGGCGGCGGATGGCGCGCCTCGACATGGGCCAGCCAGTCGTTGAGTTTGGCGGTCGCCACCCGCGCGTTCCAGAGATCGAAGATCGCGGTCACCGCCGGCAACAGTCGCGCGATGCCCTCGCCCGTCAGCGCCGAAACCGTCACCACCGGCACGCCCCGCACCTGGGCGAGCGAGCGCTCGAGACGGTCGTCCAAGGCGCGGCGCGTCTTCTGGCCGTCGTCGATCAGGTCCCACTTGTTGGCCGCGACCACCAATGCCCGGCCCTGCTCGATCGTGTGGCGCGCGATCGTCAGATCCTGTTTGTCGAGCGTCTGGGTCGCATCGACTACCAGCACGACCACGTGCGCCAGGTCGATCGCCCGGCGGGCGTCGGCGCTGGCGCGGGCCTCGATCGAGTCGTCGACCTTGCTGCGCCGGCGCTGGCCGGCGGTGTCGATCAGCTGGAGCGGGCGGCCCTGGTACTCCCAGGCGATCGTCACCGCATCGCGCGTGGTACCGGCTTCCGGGCTCGTCACCATGCGTTCTTCGCCAAGCAGCCGATTGACGAGCGTCGACTTGCCGACGTTGGGGCGGCCGACGATCGCGAGCTTGAGCGGCCCGTCCGGGGCCGGCGCCTGGGCGGCGTCGGGCGCGAACCGCGCCAGCGCTTGGTAGAGATCGGCCAGACCCTCGCCGTGCGCGGCCGAGACCGGGATCGCCGCGCCCAAGCCCAGCGCGAACGCGTCGAGCAGGCCGGATTCGCCGGCCTCGCCCTCGCACTTGTTGGCGACCAGGATCACCGGCGTCTTGCGCCGGCGGAGCGCTTGGGCGAAGGCGCGGTCCAAGGGCGTGACCCCGGCGCGCGCGTCGATCACGAACAGCGCGACATCGGCCTTGTCGATCGCGGTCTCGGTCTGTCTGCGCGAGCGGCCGGCGAGCGAGTCGGGATCGCTCTCTTCATAGCCGGCGGTGTCGACGGCGGTGAAGGCGAGCGGACCGACGGCCGCTTCGCCCTCGCGGCGGTCGCGGGTGACGCCCGGCGTCGGATCGACGATCGCCGCCGCGCGCCCGACCAGGCGGTTGAACAGCGTCGACTTGCCGACGTTGGAACGCCCGACGATGGCGACGATGAAGGACATGCGGTCAGCGAACCAATGGCTCCTCGGCTTCGCGGGAGCGGAAACGGCGTCGCGCCAGGCTCAGCTCAGCGCAGCGCGAGCAGATCGCCCGAGTCGGTCAGGATCACCAGGTTGCTCTCGGCGACGATCGGCGCGAGGTACGCCCCGGCCGGGATCCGGATTTGGCCGATCGCATCGCCCGAATAGGGCGAGATCGCCAACGCCTGGCCTTTCGAGGAGACGACGATCAGTCGGTCGCCCGCCAGCACCGGGCCGCTCCACTGGATGACGTCCTGGCGCCTGCCCGGATCGCCGTAGCGCGCCAGCGGTAGCACCCACCGCACCCGGCCGTCGCGGCGCCACAGGCATACGACTTCGGCCTCGTTGGTGATCAGAAAGATGAAATCGCCAGCGAGCCACGGCGTCTCGGTGCCGCCGATCAACTGGTCCCAGACTCGCGCTCCGGTGCGCGCGTTGAGCGCGACCATGCGGCCGGCGTGGCTGATGGCGTAGACCTGATTGTCCTGAATGACCGGGCGGCCGTTGATGTTGGAGAAAGTCGTGAGCAGCGCCGCACTCGCCGCGCGGGTCAGCGACTCCGACCACACCAGGCGTCCATTATCGGTGCGCAAGCCGTAGAGTTCGCCCGAGGTATAGGGCGCGACGACGATGCCGCCTTCGACCGCCGGGCTCGACGCGCCGATCAGGCCGGCGTTCTCGGGCAAGCCCTCGTGCTGCCACAACCGGCGGCCGTCCTCGGCGTCGAGCGCGAACAGCTTGTTCTCGACCGTGAGGATGAACACGCGGCCGTCGCCGACCGTCGGCGCCGCCCGCACCGGCACGTTCAGACGCACACGCCAGAGCTCGTTGCCGTTTTCGGCGACCAGCGCCAGCGCCTCGCCATAGCCGGTCGCAACAAAGAGAATGCCGCGGTCGAACGCCAGGCCGCCGCCGTGTCCGCCTTCCTCCTCGGCCTCGGGCCGCAAGCCCACGCGCCAGAGCGGGCGGCCGCTCTTGAGCTCGACCGCGATCACCGAGCCCAGCGCGTCCATCGCGTAGACGACGCCTTCGGCGGCGATCGGCGGCGCCAGCAGGCGTTTGTAGCCCGACGAGCCTTCGCCGATTCCAACCCGCCACGCGATGCGCGGATCGTCGCCGAGCGTCAGATGTTGCATCGCGTGGTTCGGGCGCCCGCCGGCTTGCGGCCAATCGGCGTTTTCGATCGGGCGCGGCAGCCGCACTTGCAGATCCTGGATGCGCGGATCGGGCTCGATCTGGTTCTGTAGCGTCAGCACCGAGATGCGGGTGCCGGGAAGCGGCGGCTCCTGGCTGGCGCCGCCGCCCAGCCAATCGAACAAGGGCGAGTTGCAGGCACCGAGCGTGAATGCCGCTGCCAGTATCGCGAGCCGCGTGCTCGCGTATCCGATCCGCCAGCCGCGGCGCCGCGTCACGTCACTTCCCCGCTTCGAGCGCCGCCAGGAGTTGGGCGGCGCGCCCGCGGATGCCGCTCGGGGCCTGCGGGTTGTCGACCAGTCCCTTCAACGTCTCGATCGCGGCCTTGTCGTTGCCGCCCCTGATCTCGACCACGGCCTTCAGTTCGCGCGCGAGGAACCGCCATGGGCTCGTCTCGCCCAACAGCGGCTCGAGCCGCGCCAATACGTCCTTGGCGTCGACGGAATCGGCCTGCAGCATCGCCGCGCGCAACGCCGCGAGCGAGCGCAGCAACTCCGGCAGCGACGAATCCTTGGCGATGCCGTCGTAGATCTCGACCGCCTGCTTGGCGTCGGTCGCGCCGACTGCTGCCGCCCGCTGCAGTCCGGCGAGCGCGCGATAGCCGGTCGAACCATCCTTGGCGAGGTCGGCGAAAGCGTCGGCCGCCTTGGCGCGCTCGCCCTTGGCCAGAACCTCGATCGCCGCCGCGAAGCGGGCGCCATCGGCCTCGCGGGTCCGCTTCTGATAGTCGCGCCAGCCGACGACGGCGCCGGTGGCGACCACCAATGCCACCGCGGCGGCGATCAGGTAGGGTCCGAAACGCTTGGCGAGCTTGAGGTACTGCTCGCGTTTTACTTCTTCGTCGACTTCGCGAAAAACGTCGGCCACGCGCTTACCCCTACTCGGCGGCTTCGCGCCACTTGATCGAGCAGCCGAGGCTCGAAATCTGGTCCTTGGGCCCGCGTCCGGTCCGGGCGATCGCGATCATCGCTTCGACCAAGTCGCGGCGCGCGTTCGGCACCGGGGTCATCCGCGAGGCATCGAGCCGGCCGCGATACTGCAGCTCGCCCGCGGCGTTGAAGCCGAAGAAGTCGGGCGTGCACGCGGCATCGTAGGCACGAGCGACCGACTGATCGCGGTCGATCACGTAGGGGAACGAGAACTTCTTGGCCGCGGCGATCTTCTTCATGTTGGCGAACGAGTCCTCGGGGTAGGCCTCGGGGTCATTTGGCATGATCGCGATCGCGCCGATGCCGTGCTTCTCGAGCGCGGCGACGTCGGCGACGATGCGGTCGATCACCGCCTTGACGTAAGGGCAGTGATTGCAGATGAACATCACCAGCGTGCCCTTGGCGCCCCGCACGTCGGCGAGCGTGTAGCGCTTGCCATCGACGCCTTCGAGGTCGAAATCGACTGCCTTCCAGCCGAATTTGCAGATCGGGGTCGCCGTCGCAGCCATGGTCGTTTCCTCTAATCGGGACGGGGTCCGCCGCCGTCCGTCCGCGCCGGAGTTATCCCGCGTTTGCCGGGCTTGCGCAAGACAGCCGCGGCCACGGACCGCTTTGGCAACGGCGCAAGCCTCGTGCATGATGGCGCCCGTGACCGCGCGTCTCTTCGCTCCCCCGTTCGCCCTGTTGGTCGGCCTCGCGCTCGCGGCCTGCGGCCAGAGCGCGGGCGTCTCGCCGACCGCCGGTACCAGCGCCAGGGCGATGGAAAGCGAGGGGCTTGCCCGCTTTTCCGACGTCGCCGTGCCGCCCGGCGCCAAGATGGACCTCGAGCGGACGCTGCTCCTCGGCGCGCGGGAAACCTGGATCGGGCGGCTTCATCTCGACACCTCGCAGTCGGTGAACGAGCTGTTCGAGTTTTACCGCCGCACCATGCCGACCTTCGGCTGGACCGAACTCACCGTGATCCGCGCCGCGACCTCGATCCTGACGTTCGTCCGCGAGGACCGGGTCGCCACGGTACAGATCGGGCGCTCCGGCCTGTTGGGATCGTCGGTCTCGATCACCGTCGCGCCCAAGGGCGCGAGCTAGCGATGGGCCGCGGCGCGCGAGGGCTCGCAGCGTTCGCAGCGGTCGCGTGGGCGGTCGTCGGCCACGGCGCCGCGGCCGACGGCGTCACCACGGTCGCCGCGCTCGCGCGGGCGACGCACTTCCACGGTCTAGCGGTCGATGCCGCCGATCCGACCCGGGTCTACCTCGCGACGCACCACGGCCTCTATGCGGTCGGCGCCGACGGCACGGCGCGCGCGGTGTCCAAGGACCGTCACGACTTCATGGGTTTCGCCGCCCACCCGACCGAACCGGACGTGCTCTTTTCGAGCGGGCACCCGGCGCACGGCGGCAATCTCGGTTTCATGGTTTCGACCGACCGCGGCGTCACCTGGCGGAAACGGGCCGATGGCGTGGGCGGCCCGGTCGACTTTCACCAGATGGACGTGAGCAAGGCCGACCCGCGCGTGGTCTACGGCGTTCACGATGGCCTCCAGGTCAGCCGGGACGGCGGCAAGACCTGGGCGACCGCCGCGCCCGCGCCCCCGACCTGCTGCAGATCGCGGCCTCGGCTACGGCCTCCGATACGCTTTATGCCGCGACCGTGCCGGGCCTGTTGCGGAGCACCGACGGCGGTCGCACGTGGGCGAGCGCGTATCCGCAACGCGCCCCCCCGACCATGGTGAGCGTGACGCCCGCCGGCGCGGTCTACGCCTTCGTCGCCGGCGTCGGGCTGGTGCGCGCGGCCGAGCCCGATCTCGCGTGGCGCACGCTCGGCGGCGATTTCACCGGCCATTACGTCATCCATGGCGCGGTCGACCCGAGCGACGAGCAGACGCTCTACGTCGTCACGGTCGCCGCCGCGAACCGGACCCAGGACGTGCGCATGAGCCGCGACGGCGGGGCGACGTGGCGGTCGCTTTCGACCACGGCGCCTTGACCGATCGGCACAACAAGGGCTATCGACGCGCATGGCCTTCGACGACCTGCCCCCGCTGCCGCCGATCCCCGGGATCGGCACGCTCCGCCCCGATGCCGGCGACTACCACGCGTTCGCGCTCGAAGAGTCGCGCGCGGTCGCGACGACCAAGCGCACCGTCTTGGACCTCGCCTACGGCCCCGACTATTGGCAGAAGGTCGACCTCTACCTCCCCGACGACCCGGCGGCGCGCGACGTTCCCGTTTTTCTCATGCTTCATGGCGGCGGGTTCGTGCGCGGCTACAAGGAATGGGTCGGGTTCCAGGCGCCGCCGATCACGGCGCTGCCGGCGATTTTCGTCGCGGTCTCGTACCGGCTGGCGCCGACCGTCAAGGTGCCGGTCATCGTCGACGACTGTTTCGACGCGCTCGCGTTCGTGTGGCGGCGGATCGGCGCGTATGGCGGCAACCGCGACCGCATCTTCGTCGGCGGGCATTCCGCCGGCGCGATCATCGCGGCTTACATGGCGCTGCGGCGCGAGGGTTCGCTGATCCGCGGCATGCCGAGCGACGTCATCAAGGGCTGCTTCCCGGTGGCCGGCGTGTACAACCTCGACCCCACCTGGCTTCCGCGCGAGACCGTGCTCGCAACCGTGTTCCCGCAACTGTTCGAGCGCGCGGCCGACGGTCTCGCCTACAGCCCAATCAACCACGTCGCCGGCAATACGACACCGTTCTTCGTGAGCTGGGGCGACCGCGACACGCCCTATGTGATCGCTTCGTCCGAAGCGCTGGTCGCCGCGCTCGTACGCGAGGACGCCAGGGTCGAGCGCCACGTGTGGCGAGGGTTCGGCCACTTCGAAGCGCACAAGGCGCTTGCCCACGCCAACGACCCGTGGGTCGCGACGCTCAAGGCGTGGATGACGGCGGCTTAAGCCGCCGCAATTCCGATCACGCGCGCACCCCGCGCGCGGCGGAAAATCGCGGTTCCAACGATGGAGGCGGTCATGGAACTCGCGAACAAGGTCCTATGGACGATCGAACGGAACCTGCTGGGCACGCTCGACCTCGGCACGCTGGCCGCTGCGAGCGGGGTGTCGAACTACCACCTCGCCCACGCCTTCACCGCTGCGACCGGGATGTCGGTCATGCTTTACGTGCGCGGACGGCGGCCGACCGAGGCAGCGAAGAAACTCGCCGCCGGCGCGCCCTACATCCTCGATCTCGCGCTCGACTCGGGCTACGCTTCGCACAAAGCCTTCACCCGCGCATTCCGCGCTCAGTTCGGCGTGACGCCCGAACAGATGCGCGGCGGCGCTCCTTTGCCGCGTACCGCCGCGGTCGAACCGCTCCCGCACCTCGCCGCCGACGGCATCGCGGTCGCCGCGCCGCGCTTCGCTACCGGCGGCATCATGCCGATCGTCGGCCTCGCCGCGCACTACGACCGCGACGCAGCACTCCTTTTAAAATTATTATTAATATTAAAAGTCGCTTTTACATATTGTGATGAAGTAGTGCCTAAAACTGTACGGAACTAAGTCTCTATCTTCTGTGTGCTTAATCTCTGCCAATTCAATTATTTTGTCAAAGTGGTAGCCAATGGAGCGTGGCGTAATACAGCTTTCACCATAATTTAGCTCAAAAAAGTCACTCCCATTCGATCGTGCCGGGCGGCTTCGAGGTCACATCGTAGACCACGCGGTTGACGCCGCGCACCTCGTTGACGATGCGGGCGGCGACGCGGCCCAAGAAGTCGTGGCCGAACGGGTAGTAGTCGGCGGTCATGCCGTCGGTCGAGGTGACGGCACGGAGCGCGAGCACGTGGTCGTAGGTGCGGGCATCGCCCATGACGCCGACCGAGCGGACGGGAAGGAGCACCGCGAACGCCTGCCAGATCTGGTCGTAGAGCCCGGCCTTGCGGATTTCGTCCAGGTAGATCGCGTCGGCCTTGCGCAGCACGCGGAGCTTGTCGCGATCGATCGCGCCGGGAATGCGGATCGCCAAACCCGGACCCGGGAACGGATGGCGGCCGACCGCGCGCTCCGGCAGCCCGAGCTCGCGCCCCAAGGCGCGCACCTCGTCCTTGAAGAGCTCGCGCAAGGGCTCCACCAGCTTCATCCGCATGCGCTCCGGCAAGCCGCCGACATTGTGGTGCGACTTGATCGTAACCGAGGGGCCGCCGGCGAAGGAGACCGATTCGATCACGTCGGGGTAGAGCGTCCCTTGCGCGAGGAAGTCGGCACCGCCCGCCTTCTTGGCCTCGGCCTCGAACACGTCGATGAAGGTCGCGCCGATGATCTTCCGTTTTTGCTCGGGATCGACGATGCCGGCCAAGCGCGCGAGGAAAAGCTCGCCCGCATCGGCGTGGACCAAGGGCACGTTGAAGCGGTCGCGAAAGAGCGTCACGACTTCATCGGCCTCGCCTTCGCGCAAGAGCCCGTGGTCGACGAACACCGCGACCAGTTGGCTGCCGATCGCTTCATGCAGCAGCACGGCCGCGACGGTCGAATCGACCCCGCCCGAGAGCCCGCAGAGGACGCGCGCTCCCCCGACCTGGGCCCGGATCTTGACGATCGCCGCGTCCTTGAACGCCGCCATCGTCCAGTCGCCGCGGCAGTCGGCAATCTTGTGGGTGAAGTTCGCGAGAAGCCCGGCGCCGTCCGGCGTGTGCACGACCTCGGGGTGGAACATCACGCTATAGAAGCGGCGCGTTTCGTCGCAGGCGACCGCGTAGGGCGCGCCCGGGCTCACCGCCGCGACCGTGAAGCCTGGCGGCAGCCGATCGACGCGGTCGCCGTGGCTCATCCACACCGGGTGCTCTTCGCCGACCTTCCACACGCCTTCGAACAGGCGGCAGTCGGCGATGATGTCGAGCTCGGCGCGGCCGAACTCGTGGTGGTCCGAGGGCGAGACGCGTCCGCCCAGCTGCGCGCACATGGTCTGCTGGCCGTAGCAGATGCCGAGCACCGGGACGCCCAGGCGGAACACGCGATCCGGCGCACGCGGCGTGAAGGCTTGGGTGACCGAGGCCGGGCCGCCCGAAAGGATCACGGCCTTGGGCTGCGTGCGTTCGAGCCAGGCCGCCGCCTTGTCGAACGGCACCACCTCGGAGAACACGCCCGACTCGCGCACGCGCCGCGCGATCAGCTGCGTCACTTGCGAGCCGAAATCGATGATCAGGACGGTGTCGGTCATGGCGGCGGACGCGACCCTAGGCGGGCGCCCTGTCCGAGTCCAGACCGACGCGCCACCAGCTCCAGTCGCTCCGACCGCCTAGACGACGCGTAGCCCACAATGCTCGACCAGCGGGGCGAAGTCGCGGTCGTTGTGAAGCAGTTCATGCCCGCGCAACAGGCAGAACGCGCCGATCAGAACGTCGATCGTCTTGCGAACCGTCACGCCGCGGCCGCGCAAACGCCGATAGGTGCGTGCCGCCGCGACGGCAACCTCGCGTCCAACCATAGGTTCGAAGTCGAGCCGATCGAGGGCCCATTTCGCGCGCTCGAAGTCGCGCTCGGAACGGAACCCTTGCAGAACCTCGGCATAAATGAGGTCCCCGGTTAGTAGAATACGCTGTCCAATCCACGCGTCGAGGAGCGCGGCCTCGCGTGACGGCGCGTCGTTGAAGTAATCGATCCAAACCGAGGAGTCGACCAGGATCAACGGTCGCGCCTCATGTCATCGAGCGAGCCCCGCCACCGCAACTTGCCGCGGAGCTTGCGGATGTCGGCCTGCTTACACAGACGTACCATGAGCCGGAGCGCTTCCTCGACCGCGGCGCGCTTGGTCTTGCAGCCCGAGCGCCGCATCGCCTCGCGCATGAGCGCGTCATCGATCACGATGTTGGTGCGCATTTGTCAAACTAATGTGTAAGAAGCAGATCAGTTGTACATATTACGAAAAAGCGCGTCAACGACCGCTCGTGGCAGCGCGTCGTGAACGAAAAAAGGCGCCCCGAACGGGACGCCCTTGCGACGTTCGAACGACGGCGCCTCAGCTCGCGATGTTGTTCTTCTTCTTGTAGGCCTGGATGGCGGCGCGGAGGTCGCGGAACTCCTGGCAGCCGAAGGTGCAGATGTCGTCCAACTTCTTCAGGTGCTCCTCGGCCTTGGCGAGGTTGTTGGTCTCGAGATAGGCCTCGCCGATGTATTCGTGCGCGCCCTTGTGCTTGGGGTCGAGCTGGAGCGCCACGGTGTAATGCTCGAACGCCTTCTGCGGGTTGCCGCTCTTGCGGTAGGCGAAGCCCAGCCAGTTCTGGATATCGGCGTTCTTGGTCTCGGTCGCCGCCGCCTTGATCAGGTGCGAAATCGCCTCGCCCCAATTCTGCTTCTGGATCGCCGCCGCGCCTTTTTCAAGGTCCAAGTTCTTGGGCTTGGGCGGCGCCGCGGTCGATGTGTCGCTGCCGCCGGCGGCGAGCGCGGACGGAATCGGCCCGGCGAGCGCCAGCAGCGCCGCCACAGCCAGGCTCAGGAAGAATCGGGTCATGGTCTCACCTCATCCGTGATCGAACGATGCCCGAGCGGCGCCCCGCTTTCGCCCTCAAGGCTCGTTCCCGCTCATATAATCGAGCCGGCCCAGCCCCTTCAAGACACGCTCGCGTGTGCCGGGCAAGACCCGCTTGCCGTGAGCGGCAAGGCACGCACGGCGCCGCCGCCTCAGGACGACGCGGTCGGATAGTTGGGAGCCTCGCGGGTGATCATGACGCCGTGGACGTGGCTTTCGCGCAAGCCGGCCCAGGTGACACGGCGGAAGGTGCAGCCCTTCTGCATCGCCCCGACGGTCGCATTCCCGGTATAGCCCATCGAGGCCCGGAGCCCGCCGATCAGCTGGTGGATGACGGCGCCGACCGGGCCTTTGTAGGGTACCTGGCCCTCGATCCCCTCGGGCACGAGCTTGAGCGTGTCCTTCACTTCCTGCTGGAAGTAGCGGTCGGCCGAGCCGCGCGCCATCGCGCCGAGCGACCCCATGCCGCGGTAGGATTTGTACGAGCGACCCTGGTAGAGGAACACCTCGCCCGGCGCTTCGTCGGTCCCCGCCAGTAGCGACCCGATCATGACCGAACTCGCGCCGGCGGCGATCGCCTTGGCGATGTCGCCCGAGGTGCGAACGCCGCCGTCGGCGACGTAGGGGATGCCTTTGGCGAGGCAGAACTCGCCGACCTCCAAGAGCGCCGAGAGCTGCGGCACGCCGACCCCGGCGACGATCCGGGTGGTGCAGATCGAGCCCGGTCCAATCCCGACCTTGACCGCGTCGGCACCGGCATCGACCAGCGCCTGGGCGCCGACCTTGGTGGCGATATTGCCGGCGACGACCTGGGTGTAGTTCGAGATCTTCTTGATGCGCGCGACCATGTCGAGGACGCGCCGCGAGTGGCCGTGCGCGGTGTCGACCACGATCACGTCGGCGCCCGCCTCGATCAGGGCTTCGGTGCGGCGGACGCCTTCCTCACCGACGTTGACGGCGGCGGCGACCCGGAGCCGCCCCTGCTCGTCCTTGCACGCGTTGGGATGCGTCTGCGCTTTTTCGATGTCCTTGACGGTGATCAAGCCGACGCAGCGGTAGTCGTGGTCGACCACCAGGAGCTTCTCGATCCGGTGCTGGTGCAGGAGCCGCTTGGCCTCGGCGAGCGAGACGCCCTCGCGCACCGTGACAAGGTTCTGCTTCGTCATCAGCGCGTGGACGGGCTCGTCCGGATCGTTGGCGAAGCGGACGTCGCGGTTGGTGAGGACGCCGACCAGTTTGCCGCCCGCGGGCTGGACCACCGGGATGCCGGAGATCCGGTGCCGTTCCATCAGCCCGAGCGCGGCCTTCAGGGGCTCATTGGGCCCGATCGTCACCGGGTTGACGACCATGCCGGACTCGAACTTCTTGACCGCTTTGACCTCGGTCGCCTGGGCCTCGACGCCGAGGTTACGGTGGATGACGCCGATGCCGCCGGCCTGGGCCATCGCGATCGCGAGGCCCGACTCGGTCACGGTGTCCATCGCCGCCGAGATCAGCGGAATCTTGAGCTCGATCGCGGGCGTGAACTTGGTGCGGGTATCGACTTCTGAGGGCAGGACCGAGGAGGCGGCGGGAACCAGGGTGACGTCGTCGAAGGTATAAGCCTCCTTGATTTCCATGCGTCCTCCGCCAAAAAAGTGGCGCACTATGCCACGAGCGGCGGCAAATGCAAAAGCCGCCGCGCTTACGCCGGGCGCGCGCGCTCGGCCTCCGCTTCGGCGCCGAAATCGCCCAGCTTCACGACGCGGCCGTCCTTAAACATTTTTCCGTAGGCGCGCGCGAACGCCGGCAGGATGATCGCGTGCGGCACGTCGGCGAAGGTGCCATGATGACGTACGTATTCCATGTGTTGGCGCGCATCCTCGTCGAACGGATGCAGCATCGAATCGGTGCGTCCGTCGAACTCCAAGGGCTTCACCCGGAACTTGCGGCAGAGCTCGATGTTGAAGATCGGCGTCGCCTGGACCCAGCGGCCCGCCAGGTAAAGCTCGTTGTAGCCGTGGAATACGAACACGTCGGTATCCATCAGCACCTTGAGCCGCCCGGTGACGAGGTGGTTCCTGACGTCGGCATAGCCGACCTTGGTCGGAATGCCGACCGCGCGGGCGGCGGCGGCTAAGAGCGCGGCCTTGGTCACGCAAAAGCCGACCCGCTCGGCGAGGCAGCGCGTGGCTGAAAGGCCCTCGACCGAGAGCACGATCGAATAGGGGTCGTAGCGGATGCCGTCCCGCACCGCGTAATAGAGCCGGCACGCCCGCTCGACTGGATCGGTCGCGCCGGCGATGGCATCCAGAGCGAACGCCTGGATCGCCGGGTGGTCGGCTTGGATGATCGGGGTTGGCGCCAGATATGGCGCCAAATCAGCTTCACTTTCTACTCTATATTTCATTGATAATGATTTGATTTACAACATTTATGAACGATAGCCGATCGCGACGACATAAGCCTCGGCCGAGTCCGCCCGGCTGGCCGGCGGCTTGGCGTGTTTAACGGTCGCGAAGTGCTGCTTCAAGCGGTTCAAAAGCACGCGCTCGGTGCCGCCCTTCAGCACTTTGGCGACGAAGGCGCCGCCCGGCTTCAGGACCTGGGTCGCGACCTCGAAGGCGAGTTCGGCGAGCGCCATGATCCGAATATGGTCGGTCGCGGCGTGGCCGGTCGCCGACGCCGCCATGTCGGAGAGGACGACATCGACCGGGTCGCCGACGCGGGCCGCAATCCGCGCCAACGCGTCGGTGGCGTGGATGTCGAGAACGAAGAGCGTCGCCCCGGGGATCGGCGCGATCTCCTGGAGGTCGAGGCCATAGACCGCACCCTTGCCCTCGGCGGCGCCGACGCGGGCGACCGCGACCTGGGTCCAGCCGCCCGGCGCGGCGCCCAAGTCGAGCACGCGGCCGCCGCGGCGGAACAGGCGAAAGCGGTGGTCGAGTTCCTCGAGCTTAAAGGCGGCGCGCGAGCGGTAGCCGTCCGCCTTGGCCGCCTTGACGTAGGGGTCGTTCAACTGGCGCTCGAGCCAGAGGGTCGAGGACAACGACCGCTTTTTCGCCGTCTTGACCCGCTCGCGGAGGTGACGGCCGCGGACGGCGGATTTGGTCATGGCGGAGACATAAAGCAATCGGTGCTGAGAGCAAAGCCCCGATCCGGCGCTCACGCCGCGGGTGCGGCCTCGCCATCGGTCTCGGCTATCGCTTCGCGATCGGCCGTAGCGATCGCCTCGTGATCGGCCTCGGCCATCAGCCCGAGCAAGATACCCTCGCGCAAGCCGCGGTCGGCGACGCGGAGCCTGGGCACCGGCCACATCTGCAAGATCGCGTCCAGGATCGCGCAACCGGCGATCACGAGGTCGGCGCGGCCGCGCCGGATGCAGGGGTGGAGGATGCGGTCGCGAAAACTCATCCCGAGCAGCATCTGCGTGGTCGTCTCGATCGCCGCGGTTTCGATCCAGCAGCCGTCAATCTGCGCGCGGTCGTACTTGGGAAGCCTGAGATGGATCGCGGCGAGCGTCGTGACCGTGCCCGAGGTGCCGAGCATCTGAATGCGGCCGGCGGCGGTGTGGCGGCCGATGCCGTTGCGCGCCTCGAGCGGGGCCAGGAGCGCGCGGGTCTCCTCGACCATGGCGCGGTAGATCGCCGGCGTCACATCGCGGCCGCCAAATCGTTCGGCCAAGGTTACGACGCCCAAGGGGAGCGAGATCGCATCGATCGGAGCGCGCTCGCCGCCGGCCCGCTGTTCAAGCCACATCACTTCGGTCGAGCCGCCGCCGATGTCGAACACCAGCGCGTAGGCCGCCTCGGCGACGATCAGCGGCATGCATCCGGCGAGCGCGAGCCGCCCCTCTTCGTCGGGGGTGATGATGTCTATGTCGATCCCGGTTTCGGCGCCGGCCAAACGGATGAAGTCGGCACCGTTGTGGGCACGCCGGCAGGCCTCGGTCGCGACCGAGCGGACCCGGGTCGCGCCACGGCGCTCGATCTTGGCCGCGCACACGCGGAGCGCGCGCACGGTGCGCTCGATCGCCGCCTCGCTCAAATAGCCGGTCTTCGACACGCGCTCGCCCAGGCGCACGATCCGCGAAAACGCGTCGATCACCTCGAAACCGCCGGTGTCGCGCGCCGGGCGCGCGACCAGGAGCCGGCAGTTGTTGGTGCCGAGATCGAGCGCGGCGTATACGTGGTCGTGGCGTCCGCGCGATTCCGCGCGGGCGCCCGGCCCGCGTTCCTCCGCGCGGCGAGTGGGCTCTTCCTCCACCAACTGACTCCCCATCGCCGGCCGGCGCGAACCGGGCGGCGACTCGTTTCCGATTCGCCCCCATCCTAGCAAACGCGCGCAGGCGCACCATCACCTATTCGGGTGAGGGCTGACAAAAAACCGCGCGCCGCTTCGAACCGACGCGCGGGCGTGCGCGACGTTGACTTGAGCCTAGCGCGGGACAATGATGCGCGCGCTTTGCGGCGCTCACGGTCCTCACCACATTACTTGGGGGATAGTTTAGCGGTAGAACTCCCGGCTCTGACCCGGGCAGCCTAGGTTCGAATCCTAGTCCCCCAGCCATCTTGCATAAGAGCGCCGATTGACCATCAGGTCGAAGGGCGAACACAAGTAAACTCCAGCTTTTTTCCTCTGAGCTTGAGGTTCGAAAAGACGAAAGCGATCAACTTTCGCTTTTGCTCGATATTCGAACGCACGAGGATATCGGCTGCGCACGAGGCCGCGGAAATCAAGTTTTCCAGCGTGGTTCGGAAGGCCCCCTCGCCGGTTCGGCGCTGTGCGATCAGCGTTTCGATGGCGTGCAGCAGCTCCTTCAATCCGAGCGCCTTTTTGTCGTACTCGTCTTGCGTAATGGCAGTCGACTCCTGTAGCCCCTCCGATACCGACCGCCGTCAAAACGCCGCTCTCAAATGATCCGGCTATCATAGGCCCAATGCAAGAGCGCTTGGCGCTGGCGCGGCCGGCAAAACCGATCCCCCGGCTCGCAGTTCCGTTTGATCTGCGCGATGTGTCGTCGGAATGCCTTCCACCGGTTGATCTGGCGCGCGTCCTCCTCCGGCGTGCGCCGGCCCATGTAATAGCGGCAATACCACTGGAACCAGCCGCGCGGATCGTCAGGATGAATCCAGCCCTTCCGCCGCCATTCCGACAGGGGTTGGCTGGCGTCCACGCCAAAGTAATTGAGCGAGCAGTCGCGCCGGGCGGGCGACAGCTTCGCCCGCGCGAACCAGTTCGCCGGAAATTCGTCCCGGCAATCGGTGAGGTACTTGCCACAGAATACGCCGAGTTCGAGCATCTCTTGCGGCGTCAGGTCCGGCTGAAATGCGGGGTCGAAGTCGCGACCAGCCGCAGCGGCAAGCACGTAGCGGTAGCCTCGCTGCATCTTGTCGTTGACGATGACGATACGGCGGCGCATTCGGCGTCCGGTCAGTTCAACGTGAAGATCGAGCCGTTCCGAATGCCACCCAGGCGGCATAGGGCACGAACAGCCCCACCGCCGCGTGATCCTCCCGCCAGGACAGGACGATGAAGGCAAGAATGGCGGCAAGCAGCAGGAGGATGATGGCGAGTGCGAGGCCGATCTGGTGGGCCGAAAAGAACACCGGCGGCCAGAGGAAGTTAAGGACGAACTGCGTCCACCAGGCCGTCACCGGCCGGCCGCGGCGATCGCGCCGCCAGGCGCACCAGCCGGCGACGGTGATCATGATGTAAAGCACCGTCCACACCGGGGCGAATATCCAGCCCGGTGGCGTGAAGGCGGGCTTGGCCAGTTGCGCGTACCACGCGCCGGGCATCGTCAGGTAGCCGATGGCGAGACCGCCGCCGGCCACGAGAACGAGGAACAGGACCAGCGCGAGACGATGGTTTGCCACGGCCGCCGTCATTCCGCCGCCTCGAGCTCCCGGACCTCGTCCGGCAGCGGGCGCGCCGGGCCCGGTGAAGGTGTCGAAGAGCTCAGCCTCGGTGATATCCTCACGGACGTGGCGCTAGCCTACGCGCCGACGCGGCTGACAATTGCCCCAGTAGCTACCAGCTCCATCATCAACGACATGGTTGCGTGACCGGGAGCATTGAAGGGGTTGAATTCGGCTTTCTCGTAATACTTCAACATCACACCCGGGTTTATCCCTTCAAGTTTGACCTGCCCCATAGTCCAGTTGCCAAAATGCCTCTCTTTGATCTCCTCGTAGACCAGCAAGCACACGTCCTTGTTGCGTTCGTCTCGTACGATCGCATTAAACAACTTGCAGATTTCGTCACGGCCACCTTCCATGACCTGAACGAATACTTCGTTCGTGAAGGACAACAAGCCGGTGATCCCTTGACCGGGATTATTGGCACACGATTGCTTCAAAATTTCATCGATGAGCGCCGAGGTCATCAGCTTCGCTGGGCGACTAGCGTAGAGACAGCGGACGAGCATTGAAACCTCAAGTGTTGATGTTGATCAGCGACAGGAACTCGCGTCGCAATGCTGAATCTTTGAGGAAAGAGCCACGCATGACGCTATTGACCATCTTGGACGCCGTATCCTTCACGCCCCGCCAGTGCATGCAGAAGTGGTCGGCCTCCATGATGACCGCCAAGCCATCCGGTTTAACCAAATCCATCAGCAGATCGGCCATTTGTGTTATCGCCTCCTCCTGGATCTGCGGCCGTGTCATGATCCATTCGGCAAGTCGGGCATACTTGGATAAACCGATCAGGTTTGAGTGCTGATTGGGCATCACACCGACCCACAGCCGTCCCATGATCGGAACGAGATGATGGCTGCAGGCGCTGCGAATGGTGATCGGTCCCACGATCATCAACTCATTGAGGTTGGCAGCGTTGGGAAACTCCGTCACCGGCGGAGCCGGCGAGTAGCGTCCCCGGAACACCTCGTTTAGATACATTTTTGCGACGCGGCGCGCGGTGCCGCGCGTGTTGTGATCGTTTTCGGTATCGATCACCAGGCTCTCGAGGACGGAACTCATCTTGTCCGCGACCTCATCCAACAAAAGACTTAGCTCGCCAGGCTCTATGAACCCGGAGATGTCGTCGTTGGCATGGAACCGCGTGCCCGCGCGTCGCAAACGATCTCGTATCCGGGCAGAGACCGGAAGGTCGCTGCCGGCCGGCACTTTCTCGCTAACAGCCATGATCAGCCTCCATTTTCAAACCATAGCGGACCGAAACATGCGGAGGCGCCACCGCAACGATCCATTTCTTTTCTGTGAGCCGTGAACGCTTCACTGACCGCTCCTTTTCACACCGCGGTTTCTACAATCACGCTGGCGGCGTTTTCGGGAGCAGCGCGCACATGCGACTAAGCAGCGGTTGGGCGGACGCTGACGTCACTTGGCTTCGCGCAAGATTTCGTCGATCCGATCCCGGATGATCGTCACCCGGGTGTTCTCGGCGATTTCGACCGTTGCGGTTTTCGTGTTTTCGATACCGATAACCGTGCCGACGAGCCCGCCCGTGGTGGCCACCCGATCCCCGGGCTGGAGGTTGGCGAGCATCATCCTATGTTGTTTCAGCTTACGCTGCTGCGGTCGGACCAGTGTCGCATAGAGCACGCCGGCCACTCCAATTATCAGAACGACTTGGATGGCGATGCTAGTCGCGTCCACGATCAACCTCCCGCGATGTTTTGATCAGTTTCCGCCTCATATTTTTCGCTACGGAGTGCGAACGCGAAAAATGAAGCCAGTCCCGAAGATGCCCATCAGCAAGAGCGCGATGTGACCGAAGACGAACTCCGGGAACCACACAAAGAGACCCGCACTGAGGCAAAAGATGGCAGACCACATGAATGCCAGGGTCGCCATCAGCTGAAAGCGAACAATTTTTGGAAGCTTAACCAGAGGATTTCGCTCTGGGTTCATCACCGTATCCCATGCTTCTCTCAACATCGTCATGCTCCTCAATGTTCAGCATTATGTTTAGTTCGGTCCCATCACTGATCGCCGATCCCAACCAAGCGTCCACGCAACAAACGGCTTTCTCGGTTCAAGATCGAATCCCGGGAGAGGCATCCGCACGCCCTGCCTTGTCGTGAACCGGGTCGCCGCGCGGGCGACGACCCGGCGAGCGGACTAGCTTTGCGGCGGAAGGATGACGGTGTCAACGACGTGGATGACGCCGTTCGACGCGCCGATGTCCGTGGCCGTGACCTTGGCGCCGTTGATCATGACCGCACCGTCCTTCAGCAAGACAGTGAGCATCTTGCCGTTTACCGACTTAGCTTCCTTGAGCTTCACGACGTCCGCCGCCTTAACGACGCCTGGTACGACGTGATAGGTGAGGATCGCGGTGAGCTGCTGCTTGTTTTCCGGCTTCAGCAGGTTCTCGACCGTGCCGGGCGGCAACTTTGCAAACGCCGCGTCGGTGGGGGCGAACACGGTAAACGGTCCAGGCCCCTTCAGCGTGGCGACAAGCCCGGCTCCGCCTAGCGCCGCGGCTAAAGTCTTGAACTGACCGGCGGCCACCGCCGTATCCACGACATCCTTCTCAGCCGCGTCGGCGTTCGCACTGCCGACCACGAGACCAAACGCAGTGGCAAAGGCCACCACGAATTTTGCAATAACTCTTTTCATGACTCTATGTCCGTCCTTTTGCTCTTGTGGGATGACCGCCAGCGGGCTCGCCGGCAACCGCCTCCATCGCGTGGAAGCCCTTTTCGTTTAGAGAAAATATGTTTAATTGTCAATAATATTTTCATAAAATGAATTAAGTTTTTCTTTTTAATAAACAACGCGGTAGTTTGATCGCGGTAGAAGACTCGGAGAAGGACGTCATGCTTTCGAAAACCCTGGAGAGCGGGCTCGAGCGCTACAAGATCGGCTCGAAAATCAGAGCCCTGCGGCTCGACAAGAAATTAGGGCTGGTGAAACTCGGCGAGCACACCGGGTTGTCAGCCGCGCTGTTGTCGAAGATCGAGCGCGGCAAGTTATTCCCGACGCTGCCGACGCTGCTGCGCATAGCGCTTGTGTTCGGCGTTGGCCTCGAGCATTTTTTCGTTGAAGGCTTCGAGCGGCCGTTGATCGCGGTCGTCCGCGGGAAAGACCGCCTGCGCCTGCCTGACAGGCCGGGCAATGACTCGCCCGGCTACTTCTTCGAGAGCCTCGACTTCCCAGTCACAGATGGCAGGATGCGGGGCTTCTACGCCGAGTTTCCCAAACAATCGACGCCGTCGGAGCCGCACCAGCACGAAGGAGCTGAACTCATCTATACCCTCAAGGGCCAACTCGTGGTCAGCGTCGACGGCGAGGACGTCGTGCTTGGCCAGGGGGACGCCTTGTATTTCGATTCCGGCGCCAGGCACAGCTACCGCCGGCACGGGCCGGCGGTCTGCGCCGCTATCATCGTTGTGGCCCCCTGAACAAAGGCTTGCCTTTGACGAACACCCAACCGCCCAACTCTAGTGCCGTGATGCTCGGGGTCATCGCCGCCGAAACTCCGATCGTCAACAAGCCGCTCATCGAGGCGGCACTCGAGCGCGCGGGCGGTCCGGTTAATAGCGGCGGAACCGAACATGGCGCCGCTCCCCGCGAGTCGGTGCGCCTTCGCGCAGATTGCGCTAGAGCGTCAGGGGACTTGACCTCAGACGCCGACCGGGTGGAGCGATCGAGGCCGGCCAAATCGGTGGACAACCGATCGCGAGGCTTGAACTTCAAGATTCATCTTATCAACGATTGAGCTGGCAACAGGCCGCCGCCATAACTCACCGGAAAGGGTCATGAGCATCCGAGGCATTGCTATCGCTTTGGCTGTACTGGCGGGTGCCCTCGTCTGCGACATACCCGCCGGGGCGCAGCCCAGCGACAGTTCTCCCGATCCGAGAGCCGCACTGGAACGGATTGCGGAGAGCTTGGTCGACGTACCCATGCCCAAGGGGGCGGTGGGCCGAGCTTACATAGCGCGGCCACAGGGCGACGGCCCCTTTCCTGCGGTGGTCCTGCTGCATGGCACGGCAGGCTTCGTGACGAGTTATGTTCCAATGGCCGACGCCTTTGCAGCCGCCGGGTTCGTTGCGGTTGCCGGGTGCTGGTTCAAGGGCAACCATATGCCGCCGGGCTTTCCGACGCCGCCGATTCTGCCCTGCCCGAAAGGTGCGGCTTTCGATGGTGCCAACCTCAAGACCGTTGAAAACGCTCGCGCCATCATCGACTTCGCTCGTGGCCTGCCGGGCGTGGCGCCCGACCGCGTCGCCGTCTGGGGCCATTCGCGCGGCGGCACGGCAGCACTGTTCCTCGCGGTAACGGACGCCCCTGTTCGTGCCGTCGTCGCGGCGGCACCAATCTATGCCTACCCCAAACGCGAAGGCACCTATCGTGACGATTTTCCGATCCTCTATCTCAGCAAGATCAAGGTCCCAGTGCTGATGCTGCAGGGCACCTCCGACCAGATCATTCCCGTCTCCGAGGCGCGTGAGTTCGAAGCCGCCGCTCGCGCAGCCAGCCTTGCATTGGAAGCGCAATATTATGAGGGGGAGGGTCACTCGCTGTTCTTTCAGGGACCGCAGCGCGACGCTGCCCGCGACCGTGCCATTGCCTTCCTGCGCAAAACGCTTGTTAGCTCCGGCACGGAGGAGAAGGAAGTTCCTATCCCTCGTTGATACCCGGAGTTCGCCCACAATCGCGGCGATCTGGAGCAGTTCATCGGCTACCTCGCCGACCAAGGGTTAATCGAACGACCGGTCGCCCCGCGTGAGCTTTTCCACCCGTCCGTGCTCGACACCTGAACGCCTCAGCTCCGAAACCCGTCTCGCCGTGAGCCAAGTCGCGAGGTGAGCCTATGGACCTCCTCGTCTTTTCGGCGATCCTCGCGGCGGCGGCGATGCACGCCGGCTGGAACGCGGTGGTCAAGATCGGCCTCGACCGCTTCGCCGCGATCCTGCTGCTGGCACTCGTCCAGAGCGGGATCGCGCTCGTGCTCGCGCCGTGGTTCGCGCTCCCGGCCTCGGCGGCATGGCCGTGGCTCGTCGCGTCCGCGCTGCTCCACTCGGGCTACAAGATTTTCCTGATCCGCGCTTACGCGCACGGCGATCTGAGCCAGGTCTACCCGCTCGCCCGCGGCGCGGCGCCGATGGCGGTCGCGCTGGTTGCGGCCGGGATGCTCGGCGAAGCGCTGAGCCCGGCCACAGCAGCCGCGGTCGCGGCAATCGGCGTGGGCGTGATGGTATGGCATTCAAGGGCGGTGCCGACCGGCGCGCGATGCCGCCGCGTGCGTTTCTCTACGCGATCGCGACGGCTGCCTTCACCGCCGCATACACCCTGGTAGACGGGATCGGCGCACGGCTGGCCGGCACCGCGTCGGGCTTCACGCTGTGGCTGTTCGTGGGCGATGGCTTCGTCATGATCGCCTACGCGTTGGTCGCGCGCGGCCGGGCCGCGTTCGCGCCATTGGCGTCATCCTGGCGTTCCGGGCTCGTCGCCGGCGCGCTCTCGCTCGGCTCCTACTGGATCGCGATCTGGGCCTTCACGCTGGCACCGATCGCGCTGGTTGCCGCGCTTCGCGAGACCAGCGTCCTCTTTGCCGCCGCGATCGCGGCCGTGTTCCTGAAAGAGCCGGTCGGGCGCTGGCGCTGGCTCGCGATTGGCTTGATCCTTGCGGGGATCGCAACGATCCGCGTCGCATGACCGGCCGGCCCGGCCGAAAAAGTTTGACAGCCGAGCGAATGAGGCCGAGGGTCGAACCGGCACCCGCGCAAGCGGATGCGACAGTGGCGCCGGTGCGGCCGCACGCCACGATTCGCGACATAGTAGGTGATCCGATGTCGAGACCGAGCAGAGATCGGGACGAAGCGACGCGCTTGAGCGCCGAAATCTGGCGCGCCAAGGTCAAGCGCGATGCCGCCCAAGCGGTGAAAGAGGTCGAGCAGGGCGCGGCCGCGAGTCTCGCCAAGACCCAGCGCCTGCGGGCGTTGCGCCTCGCTAAGGAAGCAGCCGACAAGGAAACCACGGCGGCCGTCGAGGTCGAGCGCAAAGCCAAGCTGACGGCGAGCGAGCGCAAAGCGGCCCGGAAAAGCGCCGCCGACGGTTAGCCTTCCGCCGATCGAGTCGCGATTGTCCTTGTAAAGCTGGCGAATCGGCCTACATTAGCGCCATCGACATTTGGCCGGACCATCGGGCCGTTAGCCAGCGCACAGCGCCGGCGCACGTTCAGACTCTCACCAAACATCGACTGCTGTCTCCTGCGGCGCGCTTCGGCGCCCCCCGGGTCGCGGTAGATCATTCAACTCACGAAAAGGACTGAAAAATGAAGACTGGTATCGTCAAATTCTACAACACGCAGCGCGGCTTCGGCTTCATTCAGCCGGAAGGCGGCGGACAAGACGTGTTCGTGCACGCCACCGCGCTCGAGCGTGCCGGCATGCAGCCGCTGGCCGAAGGTCAGCGCGTGTCGTTCGACACCCGGACCGATAGCCGGTCGGGCAAGACCGAGGTCGGCACGATCGAGGCGGCATAACCAGCCGACTCTCGTCGCCACGACGAAGAAAAGCCGCCCGCGCGGGCGGCTTTTTTCGTTTTTGCGGGCGCGAAAGGGCGCGGGGCCGGAGTCGCCTCCCGCCCCGCACCGGTGCAAAAAAGCGCCTACTGGATCTTGAGGATCGCTTTGGCCTTGGCGAGGGTCGCGACCGAGTCGGCATGCTTGCCGGCCTTGTGCTGATCTTCGCCTTCCATGCGGAACTTCTTCACGTCGGCCGATTGCGCCGCAGTGAGCTGCGGATTCTTGGCGAGCGCTTCGTCGATCGCCTTCATATGTGCCGGGCACGAGCCGGCGAATGCCGGAGTTGCGAGCAGCGCGAGCGCGGCTGTTGCGATCATCATCCGTTTCATGACGTCTCTCCTCGTTTGTGGTGGGCGCGCCAGCGTTGGCGGGCACACCCGGGTCGAACACACGGGCACCCGAGCTTATACCGGTCCGATCCGGGCGCTAGTGTCGCGCTCGCTCACAATTGCGTGACACCCGACGCTTGGCAGGCAAACGCGGACAAGGCATGGTGCGCCGACCGATGACCATCCGGCGATCCGATTCCGTCGACCCGGCCGGCCAGCGCTGGCACGAGCGCCCGTCCTATCCGTGGATCAGGCTAACCGCATCGCTGCTCCTGGGCACGATCGGCGGCGCCGGGATGTACGTGGTCGTGGTGGTGCTGCCGTTGGTGCAAGCCGAATTCACGACCGCGCGCATGGGCGCCTCCCTCCCCTACACGATGAATCTGATCGGGTTCGCGATCGGCTCGATCAGCCTGGGCATGGTGTCCGACCGCTTTCGCGTGTGGGTGTCGGTCCTGATCGGCGCGGCGTTCGTCGCGGTCGGCTTCGCGATCGCCGCCTTTGCACCCTCGCTCGCGGTGTTCGCCGCCGGGAGCTTCGTGATCGGGATCGGCAATTCGGCGACCTTTGCGCCGCTGGTCGCCGACATCTCGCTGTGGTTCGACCGCCGCCGCGGCATCGCCGTCGCCATCGTCTCGAGCGGCAACTACCTAGCCGGCGGCGTGTGGCCGACGCTCTCGCACGCGCTGATCGAAGCGTATGGCTGGCGCGATACCTACATGGCGATCGGCCTCGTCTCGTTCGCCTTGATCGTCGCGCTGGCGTGGCTGTTGCGGCCGGCGGCCCCGGCCTTCACTTCGCCCGCCCGCGCGACGCCGCATGCCGCGCGCGCGCCTGCAGTGGCGGCGGCCGAGCGCCCGCTCGGGCTCCCGCCCAACGGCCTGCAAGCGCTGCTCTGCATCGCCGGGGTCGGCTGCTGCGTCGCCATGTCGATGCCGCAAGTTCACATCGTCGCGCTCTGCACCGATCTCGGCTACGGCTCGGCGCGCGGCGCCGAGATGCTGTCGGTGATGCTGGGCTGCGGCGTCATCAGCCGCCTGGTTTCCGGCTGGATCTCCGATCACATCGGCGGCGCGCGCACGTTGCTGCTGGGAGCGGTGCTGCAGGCGATCGCGCTGGTCCTGTTCCTGCCCAGCCAATCGCTCGGCGTCCTCATGGTGGTGTCGGCGTTGTTCGGCCTGTTTCAGGGCGGGATCGTGCCGTCGTATGCCATGATCGTGCGCGAACACTTTCGCCCGTCCGAGACCGGGACGCGCGTCGGTCTCGTTATCACCGCCACCCTGCTCGGCATGGCGTTCGGCGGGTGGGTCTCGGGCGCGCTGTTCGACTGGACCGGGTCTTACGATGCCGCCTTCGTCAACGGCATCCTCTGGAACATGGTGACCGTCGCGATCGCTCTATTCCTGGTTGTACGCGGGCGCCCACTGCTCCGAACCCCGGTCGCCGCCGGCGGCGCGGCGTAACACCCTCTACGGCCAGGAAGATTCAAGAAAAACCGCGCGCAGCGACCGGATTCCAGGCGCGACAGTTCACACCTAACCACTTGATTTTCAAAGGCGAAAGGTGCTATGCGCACGCCATCGGCCGCGGTTCGCACGGCGGCTTGGTCATGGAATAGTCTTCACGCCTGGGCGTTTACGGATTGGCTCGCGAGGACGGCCGGATCGACCGGCCCCGGACGGGTCGGGCAGCAGCAGCACCATTCACGAGTGTCAACGTCCATGCGCAGTCTGCGGGTTCTCGTAACCGGCGGCGCCGGTTACATCGGCAGTCATACATGCCGGCTCTTGGCCGAGCAAGGTCACGTTCCCGTGACGTACGACAATTTGACCACCGGCCACCGCTGGGCGGTGCGCTGGGGCCCGTTCGAGGAAGGCGACCTCGCCGACACGCTGCGTCTGGTCCGCACGCTGACGCACGAAAAGATCGACGCCGTCGTTCACCTCGCCGGTTCGGCCTATGTCGGCGAATCGATGACCGACCCGGCCAAGTATTTTCGCAACAACGTGCTCGCCACCGCGAATCTGCTCGACGCTATGAATACGGTCGGCGTCCGCACCATCGTGTTCTCCTCGACCTGTTCGACCTACGGCACGCCGGCGACGGTCCCGATCGGCGAAGACACGCCGCAATGCCCGATCAACCCGTACGGCGAATCGAAGCTGATGGTCGAGAAGATGTTGCGCTGGCACGGCGACGCCTACGGCTTGAAGTGGACGGCGCTCCGCTACTTCAACGCCGCCGGCGCCGATCCTTCCGGCGAGATCGGCGAAGTGCACGAGCCCGAGCCGCACCTGATCCCGCTCGCGATCCAGACCGGGCTCGGCCAGCGCGAGGCGCTCGCGATTTTCGGCGACGACTACCCGACCCCCGACGGCACCGCGATCCGCGACTTCGTCCACGTCAACGACTTGGCCGATGCCCATATCCGCGCCATCGAGTTCCTCGCCGCCGGCGGCCGCTCGCAGGCCTTGAACCTCGCGACTGGCCGCGGCCATTCGGTCGCGGCCGTGGTCGCGGCGGTCGAGCGCGTGAGCGGCCGGCGCATCTTGACCGTCAAGGCGCCCCGCCGCGCCGGCGATCCGCCGGTGTTGGTCGCCGACCCCGGCCGCGCCGCGGCGTTGCTCGGCTGGCGGCCGCGTCATTCCGAGCTCGATGCCATGGTCGAAAGCGCGGTTCGCTGGCACGCGAGCCAGGCTGCCGCGCGCGGCGAACGGACCGCGGCCGGACCGCTCCGAGCGGCCTGACAAGAAGAACGCTCGCCTGAGGAGCGTCGTGCCTCAGCGATCGTAGGCACCGCCAGGTCATGCAACTAGCCCTCACCGACCGCGCCGACCCGACGGTCATCCCGACCTCGTCGCTCGGAACCGAACGGATAACGGTCCGCGGCAAGTCGTTCTTCCACGGCGCGCAAAAGCACTTCGTCAAAGGCGTCACCTACGGCCCGTTCGGGGTCGGCAGTCACGGCGCTCAGTTCCCGGAGGCCGCGGTCGTCGAGCGCGACTTCGCGCTCATGGTCGAGGCCGGCATCAACACCGTCCGCGTCTTTACGCCGCCGCCGCGCTGGCTCCTGGACCGCGCCGCGGCCTACGGCTTGCGGCTCTTGATCGGACTGCCGTGGTCGCAACACATCGCCTTTCTCGATTCGAGCCGCGAACGCCGCCGGATCCGCGAGACGATCCGCGACGGCGCACGCCAGCTCGCCGGCCACCCGGCGACCTTCGCGGTCCTGGTCGGGAACGAAATCCCGCCCGACATGGTGCGCTGGCACGGCGCGCGGCCGGTCAGCCGGTTCATCGCCGATCTCTACGACGTCGCCAAAGCGGTCGACCCCAAGCTGCTCGTCTCCTATGCCAACTACCCCTCGACCGAGTATCTCGGCCTCGAGTGCCTCGATTTCCTCGCCTTCAACGTTTATCTGCACGCGCCGCAGCCCTTCGCCCGTTATCTTGCGCGGCTCCACAACCTCGCTGTCGATCGTCCGCTGGTTCTGACCGAGCTCGGCATGGATTCGATGCATCACGGCGTCGACGCCCAAGCGGCATTTCTCGGCTGGCAGGTTCCGACCGCCTTCGCCGAAGGCGTCGCCGGCACCTTCGTCTTTGCCTGGACCGACGAGTGGTTCACCGGCGGCCACCCGATCGAGAACTGGGCGTTCGGCTTGGTCGATCGCGACCGCCGACCGAAGCCGGCATTCGCCGCCGTGCGCAAGGCGTTTGGCGCGGCGCTGCCGCCGCCGCCCGACGCCTGTCCCAAGGTCTCGGTGGTGATCTGCGCCTACAACGCCGAGCGCACGCTCGACGATTGCCTGGCCTCGCTCAAGCATCTCAACTATCCGAACTACGAGGTCATCGTCGTCAACGACGGCTCGACCGATGCGACCCGCGCGATCGCCGAGCGCTACGAATTTTGCCGCATCATCAATCAAGAGAACAAAGGTTTGTCGGTCGCGCGCAACGTCGGCGCCGCGGCCGCGACCGGTCGGATCGTCGCCTACACCGATTCCGACTGCGTCGCCGATCCCGACTGGCTGCTCTATCTGGTCGGCAAGATGCAGTCGGGCGGCCTCGCCGCGATCGGCGGCCCCAACTTCCCGCCACCCGAAGACTCGCTGGTGCCGGCGGCGGTCGCGGTGTCGCCGGGCGGGCCGACACACGTGCTCTTGTCGGACGACGAGGCCGAGCACATCGCCGGCTGCAACATGGCGTTCGAGAAGACCGCACTCGAAAAGGTCGGCATGTTCGACCCGGTCTACCGCGCCGCCGGCGACGATGTCGATTTGTGTTGGCGCTTCCAGAACGCGGGCTACCGGATCGGTTTCAGCCCGGCCGCGGTGGTCTGGCACTACCGGCGCAACACCGTTGCCGCCTACCTCCAGCAGCAGCGGGGCTACGGCAAGGCCGAGGCGCTGGTCTACGCCAAGCATCCGACCCGCTTCAACCTGTTCGGACAGGCGCGCTGGCTCGGCCGCATCTACGGCGACCTCTCGGCCGCGTTCCTGTTCTCGCGCCGGCCGGTGATCTACGCCGGCGTGTTCGGTCGCGGCATGTTCCAGACGCTCTACGAGCCGCCCTCCTCGCTCGCCGCGTTCCTGCCGTTGACGCTCGAATGGGTGGCGATCGCGATCGTCCTCGGCGTGATGGGTGCCGCGACCGGCGGCTGGGGTTGGCTCGGGCTGCTGCCGATCGCCGCGACCTGGACCATGTGCATCGCCGGCGCGATCAAGGCCCCGGTCGACGAGCGTTTTGCCGGCCTGCGGGCGCGGGCGCTGATCGCGCTTTTGGTTTTCCTGGGCCCGCTGCTGCGCGGCTGGGAACGGATGCGCTGGCGTATCCGGCTCCTGAACGGCGGCGAAGCAACGCCGCTCGAATCGACCGCGCAGCCGCCCAAGGTCGCCTGGACCGAACGCGCGCTCTATCTGTCCTACTGGACCGAAGCCGGCATCGAAAAAGAGGCGCTGATCGCCGGCGTCGTCGATTATCTCGCGCCGCGCAAGTATTTCGTGCAGACCGACCGGGGCTGGGACGATTGGGACCTCAAGATCGCCCGCGGCCTATGGGGGCGCGCGTTGATCAAGGTCGGCACCGAGAACCATGGCGGCAACAAACGCCTGCACCGGATCCGCTGCCAATTACGGCTGTCGCGCCTGTCGCACTTGCTGCTGCGCGGTTACGCGATCCTGTTCGTCGGCGCGCTCGTGCTCGACGTGCCGGCGGTCGCGATCGGCGTCGCCGCAATCGGCCTCGCCAACCTCGCCTCAATCCTGTTACAGACGGCGCAACTCGGCCGCATCCTGACGCCCGTGTTGGAGCGGGTCGGCCTGTCGCTCAACCTGACGCCGGCGCAAAACGTCTAGCCGGCCGGAGAAGCCCATGATCGGCGGCAAGGCGTCGCGACGGATCCTGGCCTACGTCTATCCCCACCGCTGGCTGTTCGTGCTCGCCATGGCGCTGGTGGCGGTGACCACTAGCCTCGAGCTGCTGAAGCCGTGGCCGCTCAAGATCGTGGTCGATCACATCCTGGGCGATGTCGCCGCGCCCGGTTGGATCGCAGCGTTGGGACAGCCGCTCGAGCTCCTGCTCTTTGCGGCGCTCGCGATCGTCGCCATCCAAGTTTTCTTGAGCGCCGCCACCTTCTTCTACAACACGCTCACGGTCGCGATCGGGCACCGCATGATCAACGAACTGCGCAACGTGCTCTATGCGCACCTGCAGCGCCTCTCGCTCATGTTTCATAGCCGCCGACAGGTCGGCGATCTCATGTACCGGGTTTCCGCCGATACCTTCGCGGTGCAGACCCTCGTGATGAACGGTCTCCTGACGATCGTGACCTCGGCCGCGCTCCTGATCGGCATGTTCGCGATCATGGTCCAGATCGATTGGCGCCTGACGCTGCTCGCGCTCCTAGTCGGTCCGGCGCTCATGTTCGTGATCGTCCTCTTCAACCGCGCGATCGTCCGCGCCGCCGAGCGCATGGTCGAGCGCGAAAGCCAGGTCTACTCGCTGGCGTCGTGGTCGCTCGCGGCCATTCGCGTGGTCCAGGCCTACACCAAGGAGCGCGAGGAGCACACCCGCTTCATGGCGGCGAGCCGCTCGAGCCTGGATGCCACGCTCCGGCTCTACAGCGCGCAGACGCTCTACAACGGCCTGGTCACGATCGTGATCGCGTGCGGCACCGCCGGCATCCTCTACCTCGGCGCCCACGCCGTCTTGGACCGCGAGCTGCTGCTGGGCGAGCTCCTGGTGTTCGTCGCCTACCTCGCCTCGCTCTATCAGCCGATCGACACGCTGACCCAGACCTGGGGTATCCTGCAGAGCGCTCGCGTCGGCTTGAGGCGCGTGTTCGAAGTCCTGGACGTCGAAGCGGATCTGCGCGACGGGCCCCGCACGTTCCCGGAAACCGGCGCGCGCGGACGGATCGTCTGGCAGGACGTCGCCTTCCGTTACGACGTGACCGTCCCGGCCTTGAACGGCGTCAGCCTCGCGGTCGAACCCGGCGAGCGGATCGCGATCGTCGGCCCGACCGGCGCCGGCAAGTCGACCATGCTGAGCCTGATCCCGCGCTTCTTCGATCCTTTGCATGGATCGATCGCGATCGACGACGTCGATGCCCGCGCGTACCGGATCGAGGCGCTGCGGCGCCAGGTCTCGATGATGCTGCAGCCGCCCTTGGTGTTTCCGCTCACGGTGCGCGAGAACATCGCCTATGGCCGGCCCGAGGCGAGCGACGCCGAAATCGCCGCCGCCGCCGCGCTCGCCCGCATCGACACCCGCATCGCCCAGATGCCCGACGGCTACGCCACCCGGGTCGGCGACGGCGGGCTCGCGCTGTCCGAGGGCGAGAAGCAGCGCCTGACGATCGCGCGGGCGATCTTGCGGAACGCGCCAATCCTCATTCTCGACGAGCCGACCTCGGCGCTCGATGCCGAAACCGAGGCTTTGGTGGTCGACGGCCTGAACAGCTTGACCAAGGGCCGCACCACCTTCGTGATCGCGCACCGGCTCTCGACCCTCCGCGGCGCCGACCGCATCGTCGTGCTCGACCAGGGCCGGATCGTCGAGGTCGGGACCTTCGCCGAACTGATGGCAAAGGACGATGCGTTCGCCCGGCTCTATCGCACCCAGTTCCGTCCGCTCGATGGTTAGCGCGACGCGTTTTGCAGCGGTCATGCGCGGGCCCGACCGGCTTGACCCGCGCATCCCGCCATTCTCGGATCGCCGTGGATCGCCGTGGATCGCCGGGACTCGGCCTGCAGCCGGTTCGGCCATGACGACGGACCTGCAATGACCAAGAAGACCGTTCTCGTCCTCCATTTCGCCGGCCAGATGCCGCTCGCCGGAATCGCCTGGCAGGCGGTCAACTACGTCGTCGGACTGACGCGCCTCGGCTACGACGCGTGGTACGTCGAGGACAACGGCGTCAACCCGTATAGCCCGCGCGAGAACGCGCTGGTGTGGGACTCGACCTTCAATCGCGGGTTCGTCGAAGCGATGATGGAGCGCCACGGGCTCGGCCATCGCTGGGCCTATTGGGACCCGATCAAGGGCGGCTCCTACCACGGGCTCGACCGCGACGGCCTCTACGCGCTCTACGCCAAGGCCGACGCGATCTTCAATTTGTGCGGCGCGACGCGGCTTCGCGACGAGCATCTGCGCTGCCCGGTCCGCGTCTATGTCGAGACCGACCCCGGCTACGAGCAGATTCGCCTCTACGACAAAGACCCGATCGCGCTCGACTATCTCGGGGCCCACACCCACTTCTTCACCTACGGCGAGAACCTGGGCGCGCCCGACTGTCCGCTGCCCGTGGGCGATACCGTCTGGCACAAGACCCGGCCGCCCGTCGTGCTCGATCTCTGGCAGCCCGACTTCGCGCGCCGACCGACGCACTACACCTCGGTCGCGACCTGGCAGAACAAAGGCAAAGACATCGCCCACAAGGGCCAGCTCTACCGGTGGTCGAAGCACGTCAACTTCGAGCGCTTCCTCGATCTCCCGAAGCGCGCGCCGCACGCCCTGTTCCGGCTGGCGATGATGACCCCCAACCGCAAGCTCAACGCCATGATCGCGAGCCACGGCTGGGAGCTCGCCGACCCGGTGCCGATCTCGGAAACGATGGAGCGCTACGCCGAATTCATCCACGATTCGCGGGCCGAGTTCACCGTCGCCAAGGACGTCTACGTCCGCGCCCGGTGCGGCTGGTCGTCGGACCGGAGCGTCACGTATCTCGCGGCCGGGCGGCCGGTCATCACCCAAGGGACGGCCGCCGACAAATACGTCCCGGGCGGCCGCGGACTGTTCTATTTCGACGACTGGGACGACATCCTGGCCGCGATCGATGCGATCGAGTCGGACTATGCGCACCACTGCCGCGCCGCGCGCGACATCGCCGAGGCCTACTTCGCGAGCGATCGCCTGCTTCGCGCCATGACGGAGACCGTCGGCCTATGAGCGCGCCGGCACGCAAGACCGTGGTGGTTATGCACTACCACGCGCTGATGCCGTTGGCCGGCGTCGCCATGGAAGCGATCCACTACCTGGTCGGCCTGCGGCGGCTGGGCTACGACGTCTGGTACGTCGAGGACAACGGCGCCAATCCCTACGACCCGCGCGCCAACTCGACCACCTGGGATTCGAGCGGCAACGTCGCGTTCCTGCGCGGCATGATGGAGCGGTTCGGTTTCGGCGAGCGTTGGGCCTACTGGGATCCGACGCGGCCCGAGCTCTATCACAACCTGGGGCGCGAGCGCGTGTTCCGCCTGTTTCGAGAGGCCGACGCCCTCATCAACCTGTGCGGCACCACCAAGCTTCGCGACGAGCACATGGCGTGCCCGCTCCGCATCCTGATCGACACCGACCCGATCTACGAGCAGATCAAGCTCGCCAAGGGCGACCGCGAATCGGCCGCCTACGTCAACGCCCACAACGTGCTGTGCACGATCGGCGAAAATCTGGGCGAGTCCGATTGCATCGTGCCCTTGAACCGGCCGTGGGTTCGGGTGCGGCCGCCGGTAGTGCTCGATTTATGGACCCCCGACTATTCGCTCTCGCCCGAGCGCTTTTCGACCATCGGCACCTGGCAGCACTCGATCAAAGACATCGAGTGGCAGGGCGTCACTTACCAGTGGTCGAAGCACGGCAACTTCCTTCGTTTCCTCGACCTACCGAAGAAGGCACAACAGCTCTTCCGCCTGGCCATGGTCACCAAGGAGCCGGAGACCGAGGCGCTGATCACGCGCTCCGGCTGGGACCTGGTCGATCCGGTCGCGGTGTCGAGCACGCTCGACGCCTACGCCGCTTTCATCCGCGACTCGCGCGGCGAGTTCACCGTCGCCAAGGACATCTACGTCCGCGGCCGCTCGGGCTGGTTCAGCGACCGCAGCGTCTGTTATCTCGCCTCGGGCCGCCCGGTGGTGACGCAATCGACCGGCTTCGAGAAGACGATCCCGACCGGGCACGGATTGTTCGCCTTCGACGACGAGGCGAGTGCGCGCGCGGCGCTCGATGCGATCGATTCGGATTACCCCGGCCATTGCCGCGCCGCCCACGAGATCGCCGGCGACTATTTCGAGAGCGACAAAGTGCTCAAGCGTTTTGTCGAACTGGTCGGGCTATGAGCGTACGCACAGCTGCAATGAAAGAGCCGTCATGCCCGCGCTTGTCGCGGGCATCCACGTCTTCCTTTCGGCTTCGTGCGAGCAACGACGTGGATGCCCGGCCTTCGCCGGGCATGACGGCTTTTATCAGAACAATCGCCGCGGCGATCCTCGCCGCGCTCGGCGCGATGATCGCGACGGGCGCCGCGGCCTGCTCCGACCTCGCCCATGCACCCTCGACGCGCTGGCAGGTCGAGCGCGCGGGCGGCGCCGCATGGCTCCGCGATCCTTGTGGCAACCGGCTGTTCTCGATCGGCGTCAACGTTGTGACCGACCAAGGCATCGACGATGTCGCGGCGTGGCTGCCCCGCGTTCGCGACCGGTTCGCGGCCTGGGGCTTCAACACCGTCGGCGGCTTTTCGCTCCCGCCGGCGGTGGTCGAACTGCCGAGCCTTCCCAACCTCGAACTCGGCCGCATGGCGCGCTACCACTGGCTCGACCCGTTCGACCCCGACGCCGAAGCGCGGGTCATGGCCGAGGCGCGCGAGCTCACCCGGCCCTACCGCGGCACGCCGTACCGGATCGGCTACTACTCCGACAACGAAGTCGGGTGGTGGAACGGCGCACTCTTCAACTATTTCATCAAACGCCCGCACACCAACCACACCAAGCAGCGCTTGATCCGGCACCTCCGCGATTTCTACGGCGACGACTGGCAGCGTTTCAGCGCCGATTTCATCGCGCCGCTCGAAGCGACCTCGTTCGAGGGGCTGCTCTATTCGGCCGGTCAACTGGTGCAGCTCAGGCCGGGCGGGCGCGGCATCGACGCGGTGCGCGGCTGGACCCGGATCATGGCCGGGCACTATTACGCGACCATGCGGCGCGCGATCCGCGCCGCCGATCCCGAGGCGCTCTATTTCGGCGACCGCCTCCCGATCTTTTACGACCCTGAGGCGATCCGCGCCGCCGTCGGCCATGTCGATGCGATCTCGACCAACTACAACGTCGATGCGCCCGACGGCTGGCTCGCGCGCTATTTCTTCGACGGGTTGCGCGAGCTGGCGCCGGGGGTCCCGATCCTGATCTCGGAGTGGTTCTTCGCCGCGCATCAGAACCGAAGCGGCAATACCAACAACAGTCACCTGATGACGGTCGCGACCCAGGCGCAACGCGCGCGCGGCGCGGCGGCGGCGATGCGGCGCTTCGCCGCCAACCCCGACATGATCGGCGTCCACTGGTTCCAGTACCGCGACTACCCGACCGGCGGTCGCCCCGACGGCGAGGATTACAATTTCGGTCTGGTCGACTTGAACGATCGCCCCTACCGGCGGCTGGTCGGGGCGCTCGGCGCCGCCAACCGGAGCAGCCTGGAGCGGCGACACCGCGTACGCGCCCTCGATCCGGCGCCGGGCACTCGCTTCGCGATCCCGCGCGCCGCGGTCGCGCTCGACGACAAGCATCTGGCCGATTGGCCCAAGGACGCCGCGCTCGTTCCCGGCATCGAAGCCGGCCCCGGCGAGGTTCCGTTCGGCGACTACTACCTCGCCTGGAACCGCGATGGCCTGGCTTTGGCCTCGATCGGAATGGATTACTACGACGTCGATCTCTTGACGGTCGGTAACGCGTTTCCCTTAAGCGAGGCCTACCGGATCGATATCGGTGTTGATGCCGGCGCCGGCGCGCGCCGGTTCCGCTTGGCGATCATCCCCCCCGAGTCGCTGCGCGGTCCCAACGCCTACGTGTTCCACTCGTTCCGCGCCGAGCTCTGCGCGATCGCGGGCGATGACTGCCGCCCGGTACCCGGTGCGGTCGCGACTTATTTCGGCGCCGACCAGCCGCGGGTCACGGTCGAGTTGCAGCTGCCGTGGGCGGCACTCGGGTTGCCGCGCGCGCCGGTCGCGGGCCGCGACCTCCGGATCGCCCTCGCCTCGACCGCGTTCTACCGCTCGCGCTGGATGTCGTGGGGCGGCGCCCCGCCTGATAGGCTGATGGCCGAGCCCGTGCTCTGGCAGTCCGTTCCCCTCGCCCGCTAACCGCTCACCGCCTCACCAAGAAGAAAGGTCTTTGATTCATGGCCTCCAGCAAACGCATCCTCGTTACCGGCGGCGCCGGGTTCCTGGGCTCGCATTTGTGCGAGCGGCTCCTGGGCGAGGGCAACGAGGTGCTGTGCGTCGACAACTTCTTCACCGGCACCAAGGCCAACATCGCGCATCTGCTGGACAACCCGTACTTCGAGTTCATGCGCCACGACGTGACTTTTCCGCTCTACGTCGAGGTCGACGAGATCTTCAACCTGGCCTGCCCGGCCTCGCCCATCCACTATCAGTACGACCCGGTACAGACGACCAAGACCTCGGTCCACGGCGCGATCAACATGCTGGGGCTCGCCAAGCGTGTGAAGGCGACGATCTTCCAGGCCTCGACCTCGGAGGTCTACGGCGACCCCACCGTGCATCCTCAGCCCGAGAGCTACCGCGGCAACGTCAACCCGATCGGGGTACGCGCCTGCTACGACGAGGGCAAGCGCTGCGCCGAGACGCTGTTCTTCGACTATCACCGCCAGCACAAACTGAAGATCAAGGTCGCGCGCATCTTCAACACCTACGGGCCGCGCATGCACCTGAACGATGGGCGCGTGGTGTCGAACTTCATCGTCCAGGCCTTGAAGAACGAACCGATCACGATCTACGGCAAGGGCAGCCAGACCCGCTCGTTCTGCTACGTCTCCGATCTGATCGAGGCGATCGTGCGGGTGATGGCGACGCCGCCCGGCTTCACCGGCCCGATCAACATCGGCAGCTCGGTCGAATTCACGATCCGCGAACTGGCCCTCGCGGTGATCCGTCTGACCGGATCGAAATCGAAACTCGTGCAGCGGAAGCTGCCGGCCGACGATCCGCTGCAGCGCCAGCCCGACATCGCGCTCGCCAAGCGCATGTTGAAATGGAAGCCCACGGTCCGCCTCGAAGAAGGCCTGAAGCACACGATCGCCTATTTCGACCAGGTGCTCTCGACCCGCCGGCCCGAGGCGTCGCTGGCGCGGCGGATCAACGGCGGGCGATAGCCGCCGCCCTTGAGTCGATTATCAATTTTTGATAATTGATCGCGGAGCAGAGGACGAAACCCCATGCCCTCGAGTTACGCCCTCGGAAAACACTTCGAACGGTTCATCAAGACCCAGGTCGACGGTGGGCGCTACGCCAGCGCGAGCGAGGTTGTGCGCGACGCGCTCCGGCTACTAGAAGAGAAAGAGAAGCTGCAGTCGGCGCGACTGGAGGAAGTACGCCGGTTCGTCCGGGAAGGGATCGACAGCGGCCCGGTCAAGCCGGCCAAACAGGTCTTTGCAAGACTGCGCAAGAAGATCGCCGCGATACAAAGGGCGCAGCCGGGCTAGGTGAAAGCGGTTCTTTTCTCGCCGCTTGCCGAAAACGACCTCGTCGAGATCACGCTTTTCATCGCGCGCAACAATCCGGCGCGTGCATTGACCTTCGTTGCCGAACTGGAAGCGCGATACGATGCGTTGAGCGAGTTTCCCGGCGTTGGCGCGCCTCGGCCTGAACTGGCCGACGGCCTGCGTGTGGTGCGGCATAAGAACTACCTGATCTTCTATCGCGAACGCGAAGATCACATTCGGATCGAACGGGTGCTCCAAGGAACGCGCGACTTCGGCAGCCTGATCGGCGATTAGGCCGAGGATCTCTGTACCTACGGTCCCGGACGTCCGGCGAGGTCTACAGGTACTTCACCGCCACGAACCCGCCGACCAGGGCGATCAGGAATACCCAGCCGACCAGGTTCAAGCGCTTTTCGATGAAGTCTTGAATCGGCGGGCCGAATTTCCAGAGCAGTGCGGCGATCAGATAGAAGCGCGCGCCGCGCGTTACGATCGACGCGGCGATGAAGATCCAGATGTCGAACTTGGCGAGCCCGCTCGCGATCGTCACGAGCTTGTAGGGGATCGGCGTCAGGCCCTTGATCAGGATCACCCAGGCACCCCACTCGGCGTACCAGGCGTGATAGGCCTCGGCGCTTTGCTGCAGGCCGTAAAGCCGGATCAGCCAGGCACCGAGCGTATCGTAGAGGAAGTAGCCAATCGCCCAGCCGAACACGCCGCCCGCGACCGAAGTCACCGTGCAGATGGTCGCGATCAGGAACGCCTGGTGGCGCCGGGCCAGCACCATTGGCGCCAGCACCACGTCGGGCGGGATCGGAAAGAACGAGCTTTCGGCAAAAGAAATGACGCCGAGCCACTTGAGCGCCTGGGGATGTTGCGCCGTCCGCATCGCCCAGCGGTACATACGATCGAACATGGGGTTTGGGTTTTAGCGAATTGGCAGCCGCGCGCCAGTCCAAAAGTTATCCCTGGCAGTCGCGGTGGTGTGACTTGACCCCACCGCTGCGGGAGCGGATCGTTTCGCCTACCGCCGTACGAACACGCCCGGAGGACCCCATGGCCACCATCAACGTCAACGTCAAACAACAGACGATCGACGTCGACCCGGAAACGTCGCTCCTCTGGGTGCTCTGCGACGCTTTGAACCTGGTCGGCACCAATTACGGCTGCGGCATCGCCCATTGCGGCGCCTGCACCGTCCACATCGACGGCCAGGCGGTGCGCTCGTGCCAAGTCCCGGTCGGGAGCCTCGGTGCCGCCAAGATCGTCACCATCGAAGGACTCGCCAAGAACGGCGAACATCCGGTGCAGAAGGCGTGGCTCCAGCACGAGGTGCCGCAGTGCGGCTACTGCCAATCGGGCCAGATCATGGCCGCGGCCGCGCTGCCCGACGCCGGCTTGGGCGAACAAGCCAATCTCGACCTCGACAGTTTCGAGCGCGTCACCAGTCGCACGCTCACGAAGGACGAGCGCGATCGGTATGAGGATGGCACAGCAAAGGGCGCTGCGCTGGACGTTCCTCGGCTCGGGCATGACCCACCCCAACTTCCTCGCCACGGTCGAACGGCTGTCGGAAGCCGGCCGCGCCCGGGTCGAAGCGATCGCGCCGATGTTCTGCTAGCTCCCTCCCGCTCGCTCCGCTCGCCTCCCCCTGCTGCGCAGCTATCGCGTGCACACATCTTCGCCCTCCCCCTCGCAGACCCTCGAGGAGGGTGCAAGCGGGGAAGGGGTTTTCCCCCAACGTGGAAATGTGTGAGTCGGATAGCTGCGGAGCAGGGGAAGGGTTTGGGGAGGGGACGGTCACGCGACGCAGACGATCAGCGTCCACACCACGATCGCAATCCGCGCTGCCTGCGCCCACGCCGGCGGTCCGGTGTAGCGCTCGGCGCTTCGCCACACCGCCCCGAGCATGAAAAGGTTGTAGGGCACCGGCAGCAGAAAGACGGCAACGGCCGCGGCGTTGTCGACCTTGAGCAGGAGGAACATCGCGAATGTCGCGGTCACGTTGAGCGCCAGCCCGCCGAGAATCGCGTAGCTCCAGAACGCTTCGGCGAGCGGTACCTCGCCGCGCCACAGCCGCACGATCGCGCGCTTCACGGAACGGCTTCCATCGCCGGGGCGGCAACGACGACATCGGCCGGCCGATCGCGCTCGGCGACCGGCGAGCCTTGGATTTCGCGGATCAGCTTGCGCAAGATGGCGTCGGCGAAATCGTCGAAGTTCCACACCGAATCGACGAATGCGTTGGCGCCGCCGATCAGGTACTTTTCGTAGTATTCCTTGAGGTCGGGCTCCTCGTTCAGGATGGCGAGCCCGTTGATGGTGATGCCGAGCGCGAGCGCGCGGTCGCGCTGGTACATCGGCAACCCGCCATCGTTGGCCTTGCCGTCGCCGGAGACGTCGATCACTTGGCGTCGCGCCTCGATGCCGTTGGTCTCGAGCTCGCGGATCGAGTATTCGATCGCGTAGGCGAGCGCGGTCGATCCGCCCCACACCAGCCGGGGCGTCGCATCGATCTGATCGGCGAAGGCGAGCGAACTCGCCTCATCGGTGACGATCGTCCACTTGATTGCGGTGGTCGCCTGGCGCGGTCCCGACCACAGCACCAGCGCCAGCGCGACGCCATCGGCATGCGCGCCGATCACGTCGATCAGGCGCGGATCGCGGAACGCCTTGGCATAGCCCTGCATCTGCAGATTGAATTCGCGGAAATCGACCGAGGTCGAGGCGTCGATCGCCAGCACGAGCTCGAGCTCGACCGCGGGTGCTGGCGCCGGCGCGGCCGCGGCGAATGCCAACGCGAACGCGGCCGCAGCCAGGCGCCAAGGGCTCGGTGGGAAACGCGGCGGTCGCATGGGCATCGTCATCGTCGGCCATGATTCCGGCGCGCGCCCCGCCCGCGCTGCCGTCAAGCCATCACGATACCGGGTCGCCGCTGATTTCGCGAATCAGCTTGCGCAGGATGCCGTCGGCCATGTTGTGGTAGCCCTCGACCGTTTCGACGAACGCGTCCTTACCGCCGACGACATTCTGCTGATAGTAGACGTCGAGCCGGGGTGTCCGCATGATTGCGAGCCCATTGACGGTGATGCCGCGCGCGACCGCGCGGTCGCGCGCTTCGGCCGGCAACACGCCGTGGTTCGAGCGCCCGTCGCCGGACACGTCGATCACCTGGCGGCGGCCGCCCAGTTTGCCGCGATCGAACATCTCGATCCCGAAATCGATCGCCGACCCGATCGCGGTGAGATGGCCGGCCCACAGCCGGGAAGTCGATTGGATGCGGTGGCCGAAGCGGACGGCGTCGTCGGCGGTCCGCAGCATCGTCCAGTCGATCGCGATCTTGGTCGCGCCGGCGTCCGACCAATGGATCACCGAGACCGCGATGCCGTTGCCGCCGGCGGCGGTGATCGCGGTGTGAAGGCGCGCGTTCTGGAATGCGGCGGCGTAGCCCTGCATTTGAACGTCGTAGTCCCAGTTGTCGACGCTCGAGGACACGTCGATCGCCAGCACGAGTTCGAGATCGGGCGGCGCGGCGCGGGCTGCCGACGGCAGCAGCGCGAGGGCCGCGAGGCCGAGCGCCAGCACGGCGAGAAATCGACGGCCGATCATCGCACTCTCCCCCGAACCGGGCGTCACCACTTGTTGCGAAGTTCGCGCAGGCGCAAGAAAACCTCCTTGGCCGAGGGTTTTTCGCCGAGCGTCGGGAACGCTTGGCGGAGCCCAGCGATCACGCTCGCGCTCCCCAACCGAAAGAAGGTGTTGATCGCGCGCTCGACGCCGATCGTCGTCACGCGCGCCCGATGTGGGTCCTGGCTTTCGACCTCGCCCAACAGCCGCTTGGCGGCGGCGTTGTCGGGTTCGCGATCCAAGGTGAATTGGAGGTTGCGGGCGATGTAGTCGTGGCCGGGATAGACCAGCGTGTCATCGGGGAGCCGCGCCAGTTGGTTGGCGAAGGTATCGTAGAGCTTTTCCGGATGGCCGCCCGAGTGGCAGTTGCCGGCGCCGGCGTTGAAGAGCGTGTCGCCGCAGACGAGCGCCGGCTTATCGCCATGCGCCAATAGGCAGACGTGGGCCATGGTGTGGCCGGGCGTGTCGAGCACTTCGAGTTCGACGGTCTTACCGACCTTGATGATGTCACCCGATCCGAGGCCGCGGTCGATGCCCTCGATCCGGCCCTTGGCCCCGGCGTGCGCCAAGACTTTGGCCTTCGTCGCCTTGACCACGGCGTCGTTGCCGCCGGTGTGGTCGCGGTGTTCGTGGGTGTTCAAGACGTGGCGGACCTGCCAGCCATTGCGCTTGGCGCGGTCGAGGCAAAGCTGTGACTCGAGCGGGTCGACCGCGAGTGCCTCGCCGGTCTCGCGGCAGACGATCAGGTAGTTGAAGTTGCGGTAGGCGTTGTCGGTGTAGATCTGTTCGATCAGCATACGCAGGTCCGGTGGCGCGGAACGGAGCGCAAGCTTATGCCAGATAGCGGGCCGGCGTCCTCCCTCGCGCCTCGCTAGGGTTTCAAGAACGGGTTGGGGGCCGCGCGGCCGCGCGCGCGCGACGGAAAGGTTTGTGCCAGGTAGTCGAGAATGGTCTCGCGCTCAGCCCCGGCCAGCGCAGGCATCTTGTGCTGCACGACCATCCAGTCGAGCGCCTCCGACCAGCGCTCGCGGCTCAAGCCCTGTTGCGCGACGATGCGAAAGCCGTGGCACGCGGTGCAGAAATAGAAGGTCTCGTCGCGCCCCTTGCCGTCGGGCCAGTTCTCGGGCGCATCGTCGGCGGTAACGGTCGATACCGGCGTCGGCGGCGGCGATGGGAGTGCCGCGGTCTCGGGCTCTTCGAGGCGACGGACCGAATCGGGCGGCTTGGGCACACCGCTCGGCGGCGCGGGCGCGAGCGCCGCCACCCGCGCCGCTTCGCGCGCGGTCAACACGACGATCCCATAGCTCGCAAGTGCAGCAATGGCCGCGGCCGCAATCACCACCGCGGCACTGCTCCGGCCGAAGGTCATGCCGGCCGCTAGGCCTTGGACAGCACCGCGACCCGGCTCACCGCGTTGGCGCCATAGCCTTGCGGGTTCCAGTTGCCGGCGACGTGCGGCTGGGCGCGGCCGTCGGCATCGGTCGCGCGCGACCAGATCTCGTAATAGCCGGCCGACGGCAGCGCGACGGCTGCGGTCCAGCGCTGCCAAGCGTGCTTGTTTTTGGGTTGGGCCAGGCTCACCGCCTGCCAGGTCGCACCATAATCGATCGAGACGTGGACCTCGCGCACCGCCTTGTCGCCAGCCCACGCCGCGCCACGCAGATCGAGCCGCCGCGTTCCGGCCGAGAGCTCGGTGCCGTGCTTGACGTTGGTGACGATCGAGCGCACCGGCATCGACTCCATGATCGCCATGTTGGCATCGTCGGGCTTGCCGCCCGGGATCATCGGCGTGCGCGCGACCCGGTAGGAGGTGCCGGTCATGCCGGGACCATCGTGCTCCTTGTCGCGGACCCAGATTCGCGTCAGCCACTTCTGCGACGCCGAGCCGGGCCAGCCCGGCACCACGAGCCGGACCGGCGCGCCGTGGATCAGGGGGATCGGCTCGCCGTTCATGCGGGTCGCGATCAGCGTGTGCTCGTCCATCGCCTTGGGAAGCCGTACGCCGCGCGAGATGGTCGGCCGCGCCTCACCCGACAAATGCGGATCGGCCGCGTAGTGCGCGGTATAGACCGCGCTCGATTTGAGACCCGCCGCCTTCAAGACGTCTGCTAGACGGACGCCGGTCCACTGCGCGCAGCCGATCGCGCCGTTACCCCACTGGTTGCCGCGCGCCTCGGGCACGAACTGGTTGCGGCCGTTGCCGCCGCACTCCAATTGGAGCTGCAGCGTCACCATCGGGAAGCGGCTCTCGAGCTCGCCGACCGAGAGTTCGAGCGGCGAATTGACCTCGCCGTCGACTTTGATCTTCCACGCCTTGGGATCGGCCGGTTGATCGGGAATGCCGCCGTTATTGCGGATGAAGAACTTGTCGGTGGGCGTCACTTCGTCGTCGAGCAGGTGCTCGGGCGTTTCGGCGACGAGCGGCTTTTCCTGCAGCAGGATGAGCGGCACCTTGCCCGCCATCTGCAGCATCTTGGGCGCGGCCGGCGCGGTGCCGCTCGCGGCCTGCGCGAACGCCGCCGGCACCAGGCCGGCCGGCATGTTGGCCGCGAACGGGATCGCGCCGCCGACCGCCGCCGCCATCGAGGCGAGGCCGGCGCCTTTCAGGAACCCGCGCCGCGACGGGCCGGCGCGACGGCCGAAGATCAGCGCCTCGGCGCGCTCGGGGTCGTTCCGGTAGAGCTCGATGAAACCGCGTTCGGGCTTGCGCGACATGAGAGTCCTCCGTTGGGCAACAGCGTTCCGCCTATTCTATGATACCCCCGTGTGATCGGGCAGATCTCGATCAGCCGGCGCGGAAGCGGCCCTCGTACGCCCATTCGGCAATGGGCTTGCGCGGGTTCGGCTTTTCACGCTCGTGGAAACTCGACTCCAGCTTGTCGAGCGGGCCGGGCCGCCCGACCGCGACCATGGCGCAGATCGTGTAGTCATCGGGAACGCCGAGCGCGGCCTTGGCTTTGGCGTAGTCGAAGCCCTGCACGCCGTGGACGACGAGGCCCATGCGCGCGCCTTGATTGGCGAAGTTGGCCCACGCCGCTCCGGCGTCGAACATGTGGGTGATCGCCGGCGCCTTGATCGCATCCAGGAAGTCACGGGCGACGATCACGATCAGGACGGCGGCGTTGCTGCACCATTTCGGATTGCCCCCTGTCAGGAGCCCGAAGAAGGTGTCCCAGTTAGCGCTGCCGCGCTTGGCGTAAAGGAAGCGCCACGGCTGGCTGTTGTAGGAAGAAGGCGCCCAGCGCGCCGCCTCGAGCATGGTCATCAGTTCGGCGTCGGAGATCGGCGCGCCGCTCATCGCGCGCGGCGACCACCGCTGCCAGAAGATTGGCTCGATCGGATGGTCGGCCTTGCGGAATTGGCCGATGTCGATGTCGGTGGTGTTCTTGGTCATGGTGTCCCCCTGGGTGGCGCGGATCGGTAACTTGTTTGCGGGCGCCGCCTCATTAAGTCAACCGTAGCCGACTCTTGACCGCGCCATGGCAATGGCGGAATCGTTGGCGCCAAGGAGAATCCCGATGCTCGCGATCCGCCGCGCCGCCGAGCGCGGTTGCACTACCCGCGACTGGCTCGACAGCCGCCATACGTTCTCGTTCGGCGACTATGTCGATCGCCGCCACTCGGGCTTCCGCGCGCTCCGCGTCGTCAACGAGGATCGGGTCGTCCCCGGCGGCGGCTTCGCCGAGCACGGCCACCGCGACATGGAGATCGTGACCTACGTGATCCAAGGTACGCTCGCGCACAAGGACAGCCTGGGCAACGGTTCGGTGATCCGGCCAGGCGACGTGCAGCGGATGTCGGCGGGCCTTGGTATCCGCCACAGCGAATTTAACCCGAGCGACAGCGAGCCGGTGCACTTCCTCCAGCTCTGGATCGTACCGGGCGAGCTCGGGCTTCCGGCTTCCTACGAGCAGCGCGCGTTCGCGCCGGATACCAAGGCGAACCGTTTCTGCCTGATCGCGAGCCAGGACGGGCGCGAGGAGTCGGTGGTCGTCCACCAGAACGCCGCGATCTTCGCCGCCTCGGTGGCGCCGGATGCGATCGTCGGCCACGCGCTCGCGCCCGGTCGGTTTGGCTGGCTTCAGGTGGTGAGCGGCGCGATCGACGTCAACGGCCAGCGCCTGAGTGTGGGCGATGGCGCCGGCATCAGCCAGGAAAAGACGCTTCGCCTGCGGAGCACGAGCGGCGCGAGCGAGGTCGTGCTGTTCGATCTGGCATAACGCACCCCCTCCCTACCCTCCCCCTCGTCGAGGGGGAGGGAGGCGAGCGCCGCAGGCGCTCGCGGGCGGGGGTCACTTCGCGAGCGTGGTCTCTACCAGGCTCGCCCAGTAGCTGGCACCGATCGGCAATATCTCGTCGTTGAAATCGTAGCTCGGGTTGTGGAGAAGGCAGCCGCCCTCGCCCGGGCCGTTGCCGAGCCAGACATACGCGCCCGGCCGCTTTTTCAGCATGAACGCGAAGTCCTCGGCCCCCATCAGCGGCACCACGTCGGTATCGACCCGCGCCGCGCCGACTACCTTCTCGGCCGCGGCAGCGGCGAGCTTGACCTCGTTCGCAGTGTTGACGGTCGCCGGGTAGCCGATCCGCGGCTGCAAATCGGCGGTGCAGCCGTTGGCGGCGGCGATGCCATCGGCGATCCGCTTCATCAACGGCTGAATCGTGGCGTGAATTTCCGGCGTCAGCGCCCGGGTGGTGCCGCGCAAAGTCACTTCTTCCGGGAGCACGTTCCAGGTATCGCCCGCCATCACTTGCGTGACGCTGACGACGACCGACTCCAAGGGATCGGTGATGCGGCTCGCGATGGTCTGGAAGCCGATGATGATCTGCGCTGCCGCCTGGACCGGGTCGATTCCTAGGTGCGGCATCGCGGCGTGGGTGCCGCGGCCCCGGATCGTGAGCTCGAAATTGTCGGCCGCCGCCATGATCGGGCCCGCGCGCATGCCGATGGTGCCGAGCGGCATCCCTGGCATGTTGTGCATGCCGAACACGAAGTCGACCGGAAACTGGTCGAACAGGCCTTCCTCGACCATGACCCGGCCGCCGGCCTGATTCTCCTCGGCCGGCTGGAAGATGAAGTGCACTGTGCCGGTGAAGTTCCGGGTCTCGGCCAGGTACTTGGCGGCGCCGAGCAGCATCGTCGTGTGGCCGTCGTGGCCGCAGGCGTGCATCTTGCCGTCGTTTTGCGAGCGGTGGTCGAAGCGGTTCTTCTCGTGGATATGGAGCGCGTCCATGTCGGCGCGGAGCCCGATCGTCTTGGGACCCGGCTTGGCCCCTTTTAGGGTGCCGACGACGCCGGTCTTGGCGAGGCCGCGATGGACCTCGATACCGAAGCTTTGCAGCTTGGCCGCGACCAGATCGGCGGTGCGGTTCTCCTCGAACGCCGTCTCGGGGTGGGCGTGGATGTCGCGCCGCCACTTCGTCATCTCGGCGTGGAACTCGGCGATGCGATTGATGACCGGCATGAATCGTCCTCAGGCGTTAGGCGGCGCGGGCGAGCGTCCGCCCGGCGAGTGCGCGCGTCAGAATAGCCGAAGCGCCCGCGCCGACTAGTACGATCGCGATCGCCAGGAAGATCCACCGCGCGCGGTCGATGGCGAGCAGCCAGCCGAACGCGACCGGCGCCAGCGCTCCGCCCAAGTCGAGCGCCGCGTAAACGAAGCCGAATACCTTGCCGGTCGAGCCCGCCGGCGTCGCCTTGCGGACGATCATGTCGCGGCACGGCATCACGCCGCCGAAGGCGAACGCGCCGACCGCGAGCACCGCGGCGGCCGCGACCGGCGTCAGGTCGACGATCCCAACCGTGGAGATGGCCGCCCCCGAAACCAGGAAGGCGGCCGCCGTCCAACGATCGTGGCGCTCGACCTTATCGGCCAGGTATCCGCCGGGAAGAATGCCGGCCATGAACGCGATCATGAACGTCGTTTGGATCGAGCTCGCGTTCACCAGCGAGAGGCCGTACGCCGTCGTGAATATCGTTACAGCGAAGGTGTTGAAGGCGATGAATGTGATCGCAAACAGCAAGAAGAAGAAAAAGCAGGCGAGGATCGGCGGCGAGACCAGCAATTTGATATCGGCGCGGCTCACCCCGAGATCGGCGGGATCAGCCTTTGCGGCGGCGCGGGTACCGTCGACCAGGTCCTCGCGAAAGACGACGAGTGCCGCCGTCACCGCGAGTCCGGCGAGCCCGGTCACGATGAAAGCCGCCTGCCAACTGACCAGCGCGGCCAGTCCGCCCAGGATCGGCGGCGCCGCCGCCCAGCCGATGTTGCCGGTGAAGGAGTGGAGGCTGTAGGCGCGGCCGACGAAGTCCTTGCGCACCGCGGCCTGAAAGATCGCGAAGTCGGCCGGGTGGAAGACGCTGTTGCCCAAGCCCGCGATCAGCATCAGGACGAACGCCGCCTCGTAGGTCGGAAAGAACGGCAGCAGCAGGAACGAGCCCGAGAGCAAGCCGGTGCCGAGGATGAGCGCGAGCCGGGCGCCGAAGCGGTCGACCACGAACCCGGTCGCGACCTGCGCCACCGAGGACACCAGGAACAAGGCGCCGACCAGGAGCCCGAGCTCGGCGTAGCCGACGCCGTAGACGTCCTTCAGGATCGGAAACAGCGGCGGCAGGCCGAGCTGGAAAAAATGGCTGAAGAAATGCGCCGAACAGACAACCGAGACGACTTTGACTCCGGCCTTGGGCTGGGCGGCGGCGACGGTCATTACAACAACCTACGACGTTGGTCGCAGCGACCTTAGCACGCTCACCCTTCCAGGTGGGGGCTCGGAGCCGCCCACTTTCACTGCGCCGCGCGACGGTCTAGAAAGCGACGGTCGCCAGAAAAACAGGAGCCCCGCCCCATGCCGACGCCGCCCGCGATCACAGGCCGCATCATCGAAGACACCGTGATCCCGGCGCGCGGGCGCTGGAGCGCCAAGGTCGCCAAGGGCCACCTGCTCCGGATCGTCGACGTCGAGGGCAAGCAGGGCGTCGACTTCCTCTGCTACAACGCCAACGACGTCGACGACCGCTACGCCGCCGCCGATACCATGAAGATCAACGGCAATCTGTTCGTCGGGCTCGGCACCACGCTCTATTCGATCAATTGCAACCCGATGATGACCGTGGTCGCCGACCGGGTCGGCTTTCACGACACCATCGGCGGCTGCTGTTCGGATGCGGTCAACATCAAGCGCTACAACAACGCCGGCCACGGATCGTGCCGCGCCAATTTCCTGGCCGAGTTCAAGAAGTGGGGCCTGACCCAGAAGGACTATGCCGCCAACGTCAATTTCTTCGCCTACGTGCCGATCGGGCCCAAAGGCGAGATGGACTTTCGCGATCCTTTGTCCGAGCCCGGCGACCATGTCGACCTCCGCGCCGACATGGACGTGATTGCGATCATCTCGAATTGCCCGCAGATCAATAACCCGGCGGCCGGGTTCAATCCGAGCCCGCTTCAGGCGGTGATTTGGGACCCGGAGGGGTGAAACGGTTCTCGTCCGTTCATGCCGGCGAAAGACGGCCATGCATGGAGTCGAAAAAACGTAACAAATTCAAAGTCTTGGGTAACCGCTTCAAAGTCGTGGATGACCGCGTCGCGCGCGGGGATGACGCCCAGGATGAGGAGCTCGAGTTAATATCGCAGCAAAATATTCATTGAAGGTATATATCTGATCGATATATTGCGCGTTGTCGACCTGGGATGAGGGTTACAGCGCATGGACGTCAAGACGCTTTGTCTCGGTATCCTCAGTCGCGGCGAGGCCACCGGATACGAAATCAAAAAGCTGTTCGAGACCGACTACTCGCATTTCTACGAAGCGAGTTTCGGCTCGATCTATCCTGCCCTCGCCAAGCTCACCGACGAAGGCTTGGTTTCGTTTAGTCAGCAAGCGCAGGACAAACGCCCCGACAAGAAGGTCTACCGCATCACCGCGGCCGGGCGGCTCGCGTTCCTGGACGAACTCACGACCATGCCCGGGCGGGACCGCATCCGCTCCGAGTTCCTAGCGACGCTGCTGTTCGGCGAATTGTTGGCGCCGGCGCACGTCGATCGCGTGATCGCGGCCCGCATCGCCGAATACCGCGAGGCGCTGGCGGCGATGGAGGCTTGCGACCTCGACCGAATCACCCCCGGCCACGCGTTCGTTCACGGCTTCGGCGTCGCCGTTTACCGTGCCGCCGCCGCCTATCTCGAGGAAAACCGCCACTTGCTGGTCGGCGAAACGCTTCTCAACGGCAACGGCAACGGCCACCCCGCCGCCGTCGCGTCCCAACCCGCCACCGCGCCCGCTCCCATGCTCGCCCGCTCGGAGAACCGGTCATGAACCGCTCGTATCTCTATGCGCTGATCGTCGCGCTTGTCATCGCCGGCTGGCTCGGTTCTGGCCTGCTCGGCGACGAAAAACCGCATCAGGTCGCGCCGGCGGCCGGCAGCGCCGAGGCCAAGCCGGGGAAGGCGGCGACCCCGGTCACCGCGAAACCCGCGGTCAAAGCGCCCGAGGCGGTCGCGGTTCGCGTCAAGACACTGGTCGCCGAGCGCCAGTCCAAGGACATCGTCGCGCGCGGGCGCACTGCCGAACTCCGCATGGTCGACCTGCGCGCCGAAATCCCGGGCCGGATCATCGATCTCCCGCTCGCCGAGGGCGCGCGCGTGCGCAAGGGCGATGTCGTCGCCCGGCTCGACAAGCGCGAGCGCGAAGCTCAGGTCGCCGAGACCCGCGCGCTGGTCAAGCAGCGCGAGCTCGAGCACGCCGCCGCCAAGCAACTGTTCGAGAAAGGCTTTCGCGCCGAGACCAAGGTGCTCGAAGCCGCCGCCCTGCTCGAGTCGGCGCGCTCGTCGCTCTCGCGCATGGAGGTGCAGATCGACAACACGGTGCTGCGCGCGCCCTTCGACGGCGTCATCGAAAAGCGCCACGCCGAACTCGGCGCGTATCTGAAGGACGGCGACCCGATCGTCCGCATCGTCGACCGCGACCCGGTGCTGATCGTGGTCCAAGTCTCCGAACGCGAGGTCGGCGCCATCAAGGTCGGCAATGTCGGCCGCGTCCGCATCATCACCGGCGAAGAGGTCGAGGGCCAGGTCCGCTACGTCGCGACCGTGGCCGAGCCCACCACCCGCACGTTCCGGGTCGAGCTCGAAGTCGCCAACAAGGACGGGTGGCTGCGCGCCGGCGTTACCGCCGAGGTACGCCTCGCGGTATCGTGGGAACTCGCCCACTTCATCTCGCCGGCGATGCTGACCTTGAACGACCAGGGCGTGGTCGGCTTGAAGCTCGTCAACGCCGAGGGCAAGGTCGAGTTCCACCGCGCCCATATCCTGAGCGACGGCCCCGGTGGCGCCTGGATCGGCGGCCTGCCCGAGAAAATCACCGTCATCACGGTCGGCCAGGAATACGTCCGCCACGGCGACGCCGTGCGCACCGTTCCCGACCACGGGTCCAAGTCATGAAAGCGATCATCGACGCCGCGATCGAGCGCGCCTCGGTCGCTATTTTCGCGCTGGTCCTGATCGTCGGCGCCGGCATCATTTCCTATGTCGACATCGCCAAGGAGTCGGACCCCGACGTCAATATCCCGATTATCTACGTCAGCATGACGCTCGAAGGCATCTCGCCCGAGGATGCCGAGCGGCTGCTGGTGCGGCCGATGGAGCAGGAGTTGCGCTCGATCGAGGGCGTCAAGGAGATGCGCTCGACTGCGCGCGAAGGCTTCGCCTCGGTGCTGCTCGAATTCGACGCCGGCTTCGACGCCAAGAAGGCGCTGCAGAACGTGCGCGAGAAGGTCGACATCGCCAAGGTCGACTTGCCGGGGGAAACCGACGAGCCCAAGGTCAACGAGGTCAACGTCGGTCTGTTCCCGGTGTTGGTGGTGATGCTCTCGGGCCAGGTGCCCGAGCGCATGCTTTATAAGACCGCGCGCGACGTGAAGGACCGGCTCGAGGGCTTGCCCGGCGTGCTTTCGGCCGACATCATCGGCGATCGCAAGGAAGTGCTCGAAGTCATCGTCGATCAGGTCCGGCTCGAAAGCTATAAAATTTCGACCACGGAGCTCCTCCAGACCATCAACTTGAACAACAAGTTGGTCGCCGCCGGCGCGCTCGACACCGGCAGCGGCCGCTTCGCGGTCAAGGTGCCGGGCCTGTTCAAGGTCGCGGCCGACGTGCTCGACCTGCCGATCAAGGTTTCCGGCGACGGGGTGGTCCGCATTCGCGACGTCACCGAGGTACGCCGCACCTTCAAGGACGCCCAAAACTACGCCCGCCTCGACGGCACCCCGACGGTCGCGCTCGAGGTCCGCAAGCGCCTGGGCTTCAACGTGATCGACGCGATCGATGGCGTCCGCAAGACCGTGGCCGAAGAGCAGAAAGTGTGGCCGGCCAATCTCGAGGTCGCGTTCATCCAGGACAAGTCGCAAAAAATCCGCACCATGCTGACCGACTTGACCAACTCGATCATCGCCGCGGTGCTTTTGGTGATGATCGTGGTGCTGGCCGCGCTCGGGCTGCGCTCGGCCGGGATCGTCGGGGTCGCGATCCCGGGTTCGTTCCTGATCGGGATTCTCTACCTCTACACGTTTGGCTTCACCATCAACATCGTTGTCCTGTTCAGCCTGATTCTCGCCGTCGGTATGCTGGTCGACGGCGCCGTGATCGTCGCCGAGTTCGCCGACCGGCGCATGGCCGAAGGGCGGCCGCGCGGCGAAGCCTACGCCGAAGCGGCCAAGCGCATGGCGTGGCCGGTGCTGGCCTCGACCGCGACCACCATCGCCGCGTTCCTGCCGCTCCTGTTCTGGCCGGGCGTGGTCGGTCAGTTCATGAAATTCCTCCCGATCACGCTGGTGGTGACACTCAGCGGTTCGCTGTTGATGGCGTTCGTGTTCATCCCGGCGCTGGGCAGCAAGTTCGGCAAGCTCGGCGTCTCCGACCAGAAGCACATCCGGCGCATCGCCGCGCTCGAACAGGGCGATGTCGAGACGCTCGGCGGTTTCACCGGCCGCTACGCCCGTTTCCTGCACATGCTGGTGGCGAAGCCGTGGCGCACCTTCGCGGTCCTCATGGCGACGGTGTCGCTGCTGGTCGGCGTCCAGGTCTACTACGCCCAGCACGGCAACGGCGTCGAGTTCTTCCCCGACGTCGACCCTGACAACGCGATCGTCCTGGTCCACGCCCGCGGCAATCTTTCGGTCGACGAGAAGGACAAGCTGGTGCGCGAAGTCGAGGCGCGCGTGCGCACGCTCAAAGATTTCGCCGCCGTCTATACCCGGGTCGGCGCCGCCGGATCGAACAACCAGCAGTCCGAGGACACCGTCGGCACGCTCCTCTTGGAGCTCAAGGATTGGCGCGAGCGCCGCCGCGCCACCGCGATCCTGGCCGACGTGCGCGAACTCACCAAGGACATCGCCGGCATTTACGTCGAGGCGCGCAAGCCGGAAACCGGGCCGCCGACCGGCAAGGCGGTCCGGCTTCAGGTCGCTTCGCGCTTTCCGGAGCGGATCGACGCCGTCGTGCAGACGATTCGC
>Ga0194132_10001044_pt1 | contig 56140 bp, 55 predicted proteins | sample TA2KigOf80mmetaG_FD_148612 | JGI IMG/M metagenome (GOLD analysis project Ga0194132, IMG submission 148612) | Freshwater microbial communities from Lake Tanganyika, Tanzania - TA2015054 Kigoma Offshore 80m | ecosystem: Environmental > Aquatic > Freshwater > Lake | place: Tanzania: Lake... | reverse complement strand
CGAGTGTGCAGGTGTTCCCGGGCACTGTGAGGGGGCTTCTGGCACAGGTGCACACTCGCGGGGGGCGGGGGCCGTCCGAGGCGCGGGAGCCGCCTGGGGGACGGCGTAGCCCCCTAGTGCGGCCGTGGCCAGAGCAGCCGGGCAACGAAACCAGCGAGGACGCCAACGGCGACGACCAGCGTGGCCAAGCCCAGCGTTTTGACCACGCCACTCACCCCCTTCCGCCATCCCGATCCGGCATCCGTCAGCATAGAGAGCCCGGAGCCCCCGCACGGACGGCTTGGACGGGGACGCTAAGGAGGTGACCGTGAGCGGCTCGCGTCTGGATCCCTGGGTGGACTCCTATGCCCAGCGCGCCCGCGGCATGACAGCCTCCGAGATCCGGGCGCTGTTCTCCGTGGCATCCCGACCCGAGGTCGTCTCCCTCGCCGGCGGCATGCCCTATGTGCAGGCGCTGCCGCTCGAGGAGCTGGCTGAGACCGCCGCGCGTCTCGTGCGCGAGCGCGGTGCCCAGGTGCTCCAGTACGGCTCGGGTCAAGGCGATGTCACCCTGCGGGGCCAGATCCTCGACGTGATGTCCGACGTCGGCATCTCCGCGCACCCCGATGACATCGTCGTCACCACGGGCTCGCAGATGGCCCTCGACCTCGTCACCCGCGTCTTCTGCGATCCCGGCGACGTCGTCTTCGTCGAGGCGCCGTCCTACGTCGGTGCGCTCGGCGTATTCCGCGCCTACGAGTGCGCCATCGTGCACGTGCCGATGGACGACGAGGGCCTGGTGCCGGATGCACTGTCGGAGGCGATCGCGCGGGCGCGCGCAGCGGGCGAGAAGCCGAAGATGATCTACACGATCCCGTCATTCCACAATCCCGCCGGCGTGACGCAGGGGCCCGCACGCCGCGCGCGCGTGCTCGAGGTCGCCAAGCGCGAAAACATCCTGCTGCTCGAGGACGACCCCTACGGCCTGCTGGGCTTCGATGGGGCGCCACCGCGGGCGATCCGCGCCGACGACGACCAGCAGGTCATCTACCTGGGCTCCTTCTCCAAGACGATCGCCTCGGGCCTGCGCGTGGGCTGGGCAGTCGCGCCGCACGGCGTGCGCGAGAAGCTCGTGCTGGCCGCCGAGTCGGCGGTGCTCTGCCCCTCCAATTACGCCCAGTTGACCGTGAGCGAATACCTGGCCACCCAGCCGTGGCGCGAGCAGGTGAAGGTCTTCCGCGAGGTCTATCGCGAACGGCGCGATGCCCTGCTGGACTCCCTGGAGCAGTTGATGCCCGAGGGCACGACGTGGACCAAGCCGGCGGGCGGCTTCTACTCGTGGGTGACCCTGCCCGAAGGCCTGGACTCGAAGGCGATGCTGCCACGTGCGATCGCTGCGCTCGTCGCCTACGTGCCCGGCACCGGTTTCTACGTCGACGGCCAAGGTCGCGAATCACTACGCCTGTCGTATTGCTACCCCGAGCCCGAGCGCATTCGCGAGGGCGTGCGGCGCCTCGCCGGCGTGATCGAGGGCGAGCTCGAGATCGCGGCGACGTTCGGCACGGGTCGCGTTCTGCGCGATGCCGAGGGGCCCGAGAGCCCTGCCCCCAACCTCCTCTAACGATGGGCTGACATGCAGGTGATGGTTTTGGCCGGTGGCCTGTCCGCCGAGCGCGACGTATCGCTGCGCTCCGGGCGTCGCGTGGCCGAGGCGGTGCGCGCCGCGCGTCCGGACTGGGAGGTCCATGAGCGCGACGTCGATGCGGGGCTCTTGGCGGCGCTTGCCGACAACTCCCCCGACTGCGTGGTGCCACTCCTGCACGGAGCCGCCGGCGAAGACGGGGCCGTGCGTGATGTGCTCGAATGCCTGGACCTGCCCTATGTGGGTTCGCGCCCCAACGCCTGCCGCCTGTCCTTCGACAAGGCGGTGGCCAAGACGCTCGTACGTCGCGCCGGTGTCGCCACTCCCGAGTGGGTGGCGCTGCCGCACGCGACATTCCGCGAGCTCGGCGCGCCGGCCGTGATGGCCGCGCTAGAGCGCGGGCTCGGCTTCCCGCTCGTGGTCAAGCCCACGCGAGGTGGCTCCGCGCTCGGCGTCAGCGTGGTGCAGGCTCCCCAGGAGCTTCCCGCCGCGATGGTTGGCGCGTTTGCCTACGGCGATGTCGCGCTCCTTGAGCGCTTCCTCGACGGCACCGAGGTCGCGGTAGGGGTCATCGAGACGGCTGACGGGGCGGTGGCCCTGCCGGCGGTCGAGATCGTGCCCGACGGTGGCCTCTACGACTACTCGGCGCGATACACCGCGGGCACGACTCAGTTCTACGTCCCCGCGCGGCTGGACGACACGGTTGCCGAGGCAGCGGCAGCCGCAGCGCTCAGCGTGCATCGCACGCTGGGGCTGCGCGACTGGTCGCGCTCCGATCTCATCATCGACGCCGATGGCAAGGCGCTCTTCCTCGAGGTCAACGTCGCGCCCGGCATGACCGAGACATCGCTGGTGCCGCAGGCGCTGGCCGCGGCAGGGATCGATATGGGCGCCCAGATGGCGACCCTGGTCGACCGGGCTACCGCCCGCGTGTAGCGCGGCTGCCCCGAGGTTCGTCTCCCCGCACCGCGTTTGCCAAGGCTCCGCAGGCGGCGCAAGGTGACAAGCTCCCGGGTCGACGTCGTCCGCCGCGTGTGCGTCGATCGCCGCAGAACTACACGACGTCGATGACGCGCGCGTCGTAGCCGGTCGCGCCCGAGGGCACGACATCACGGACCTCGCTGGTCTGGGTATCTCCGAGCGCGTTGGTCGCACGGACGACGATCCCGTGGCGGCCCGGTGTCGCCTCCCACTCCAGCCACCACTGACGCCACGTGCGCGGATTGGGCTGATCGGCGAGATTGGCCTCCTGCCACGGGCCCTCGTCGATGCTGACCTCCACGCGCGAGATGCCGTCGCCGGCCATTGCCCAGGCGACGCCGGCGATGACGCTCGGTCCCACCGCGACGTCGCCCCTGGGCAGGTCGATGCGGCTGCCCGTGAGCACGGGCGCGTCGGTGGCCCAGCCGCGCACTGTCCAATAGGCCGGCTCCGCGGCATAGGTCGTCGCCTGAATGCGCGTCACCCACTTGGTGGCGGATATGAAGCCGTAGAGGCCGGGGATGATTATGCGCACCGGGAACCCGTGGTCGATGGGCAGCGGCTCGCCGTTCATGCCGATCGCGAGCAGCGGCTCGGCCTCCCCGAGTCCGTCGAGCGGCGTCGAGCAGGTCCACCCGTCGACGGAGGTGCTGAGCAACTGATCGGCGCCCGGCTCCAGCCCCGCGCGTTCTAGCAGGGGCATGAGAGGGGTGCCGAGCCAGCGGGCGGTGCCGATGAGGTCGCCGCCGATGGGGTTAGAGACGCACATGATCGTGATGTCGCGCTCCACCATCGGCATGCTGAGCAGGTCGGCGTAGGTGATGGTGAAGGGCCGGCGCACCATGCCGTCGAAGCTCAGGGTCCACTCCTCCGCCATCACCTGGGGCACGATGACGGCGGTGTCGATGCGATAGAAGTCGGCATTGGGAGTGATGAAAGGTCTCATATCCGGCACCGGGGCCTGCACACTCGCGGGCAGTGGCGCGAGCGACTCGACCGGCCGGGGGAGCACAGCACCCACGCGGGAGGCGACGGCACTCGCACGCGTGGTGAGCCAGCGTGCGGATGCGAGTGCAGCTCCACCGATGACGACCACACCGCCGATGCCGAGCAGCACTCCGCGCCGGCTGACCTCCTTCGGAGTTTCCACTGTCGCGTCGAACGTCGGGACATCAGGAGCGAAGACCTCGCTCGGATTCCCCAAGGTCGCCGGCTGAGGAGGCCACGCCATGCGAAGCAGCCACCACAGCGCAAGGGCCGCTGAGGCACCTGCGACGAGCGAGGGCACGGGCGCGAGCAGGGCATCCACCGGACGCAGCAGGGCCGCGACGGCGCCGACCACACCGGCGATGAGCATCACCTGGATGCCGAGCCGCGGTCTCGTCCGCGATGCCACACCAGCCCATGCCGAGATCGCGATGACGGCGACTACCACCACACCGACGACGACCGACTTCGACGCCGTACCGAAGGTCGACGTGGCCCACTCCTTCACCGCCTGCGGAGGCAGGTCGATGGCCGTGGACGCTACGACCTCGACGGGGGCATACGCCGGATCGACGAAGGCCGCCACCAGGGTGCCCACCGCCACTGCGAACCCGGCGGCAAGCACCCCGAAGAGCGCGAAGAGCCACGTCGGGCTGGACGTGCGCTGCTCTTCGACAACCGTGACGCTCACCCGGTCACGGTACGTCGCGTCCGCCGGCTCGGCATCCGGACGCGCTGTCGATCAGCGATCGAACTCGACGTAGTCGCCTATCGTCAGGGTCCCCGTGCACGAGCCCGTCGTCGTGCCCACACGCAGCTTCGTGGTGCTCGGCATGGTGATGAGCATCTTGGCCTCCTGCTGGTCGTCGTCATAGCAGTACACCTTGCCGTCAGGCTTGACCTGGCTGAAGTCACGGTTGACCTGTCCCGACTGCTGCGGGATGAACCGCCACCTACCCGAGGGAATGCCCTTGCTGAGTCCTGCCGCACCCATGGAGACGACCTGATACTGCGGCTCGATGTTGTCAGTCACCAGCGCAAGGGCGTCGACCTCGTCGCCCGTGGCCGACCCGGTCAACTGGTAGAGCCAGGCTCCCATCGCGGTCCCCGCGACATCCTGCGCGATCTGACCGCATCGTGGTTCCACCGTGCGCTTGATGGAAAGGTCGTCGTTGCCGAGGAAGCCGTAGAACTTATTCTTCAACTTGGCGGGGTAGTAGTCCAGGAAGCAGACCGCACGCGCGGTCTCGGGCAGCCAACGTGACTGGTTGGCGAACTTCGCATCCGGCCTGCGCATATCGACCAGCTTGAAGTCCAGGTTGCCGTTGTAACCGCCCGCATCCCCGATTAGCTCGCCCGCTGCGAGGGCGATCTTGAGATTCTTGTATTGGCAGAAGCGGAACGTGCGGTCCTCCAGCCCCGGCATATCCCCTCCATAGCAGAACGGCTTTACACCCTTGATGGCTTTGGTGAGCTTGCTGCTGATCCCCGAGACGTGGCCGAACCTTCCCTTGACCTGGTTGCATAGACCGAACCAGTAGTCGAACTCTTCGTACACCGTGCCGTCATCGAAGATAGTGCTGAAGGTGCCGAGCCGGAGGATCCACATTTTCCCGGGCGCGTACAGCTTCTTGGCGTTTCCGGGAGTTACCTCGGGTGGTCGCCCGGGAATCTCCGGCAGATACGTCGTACCCGCAATGGACACGTACATGTGCGCGGTCGGCAGGGTGTGACCGGTCGGCATGAGGTTGCCGAGGGGAACGATGCCGCCATGATCACTCGCATTCAAGGGGAACCGCGTGAGCAGTTGATTCGCCTTGGCGCCCGTGGGGCACTTGGGAAGCCCCTGCAGGTTGATCAATGTGTCCTCTATTCCCCCCCGCGGTGACGTGGCGCTGGGCACATTGCGGCCCTCGGTGGGAGCCACGCTGGCTGACGCCGCGGGGAGGGCAGTAGCCGCCAACACGAGGGCAGCGAGGGGGGCCAGGGCACGCTTCATGCGGGGATTGTGCGCCTTACCTGGCCCGGGTTGCAAGAGTTCGGGCGACTCGCCCGATTACGCGAGGATCGCGGGCAATCCGAAAGTCGTGTGCACCCCGGGGGAGTAGAGCACCCGCTCAGTCGGCTCCCCTGGCACGCGCACTCCCGCACGCGCGACGAGGTCCTGCTGGAGCTCGACGACGTGGGCGGCGTACAGCGGCCATGGCTTGTGCTCATTGGGTGTCCACACCGTGCGTCCGGCAAGCGTCGAGTGCAACCCCCAGCGCGCGGTGTAGAACACCTCGAGATCCGTCGGCTCCACCCGCTCGCCGACATCGACGGTGAGTCGCAGTGATCCGCCACCTGGCGGATAGCGCCGATCCGATCGCCACCACCAGCGCTCGCCTCGCTGCTTCACGTGCATGCGCGCCCACGTGTAGGGCAGCCGATAGCCCCAGCGCGCCGACATCGCGGTGAACCACCGCGTCGCCTCGAGGCTGCGGAAGACGACACCGTGGCGACCCTCGTCGTCGACGGAGTAGAGCCGCACATTGCATTCCAGGAAGGTGCCCAGGTAGGGCGTCGGATGCCGACGGCCCAGACCGGCATCGACCATGCGAAAGGGCACCAGGCCGACGTAGGCCGCTCCGTCGAAGACATCGGGGCGCGTGCCAGTCGGAAGAAGCGGCGCGACGTCTGCCGGATCAACGGCCCAGTGAAGGAAGAAAAGTGACAGCCAGTCCTGGTCGAATAGGGCGGGGCCGTCGAGCGGAGGGGCAATCGGGCTGACACCGCCTACTTGCATGCCCGCTCCTCCTCGGCTCGCCACTTCAGGATACGGCGGGTTCAGGGCGTGACACCATCTGCGGAGGCGGCGGCGGTGATGACAGTCGACCCCGAGGTGAGGGTGAGGACACCGTCGGCAACCGTCCACGTCGGATTGCCTGCGAGCACGCCGGCAACGAGTTGGTCCTGCTCCATGAGCACGGGCTCGCACGCCATCTCGGTCGCGACCACTAGGCCGACCGTGAGAGTGGTCGGTGAATACTCGACGGTCGCGCCCATGTCGTTACAGGGGGTGTCCACGCTGACGGAGTCAGCCGTGAAGGTGATCGTCACAGGCCCCTGCACCTGGCGCTGGGCTTCACCGACGGTGAAGCTCGTGACGTCGTACGACGCGTCGATGAGGACCTCGGGGTCGCCACCCGCGCTCGATCCTCCACCTCCGCAGGCCATCAATGCCAGGGCCCCTGCAGCCAGGCCCGTAACGATCACGGCAAAACGACCCATGATGCCTCCCCAGTAGTTGCTACTTGGACGTCATCATCCCCGGAGAGGTTCCTGGTCACTGGGTCACCACTGCCCTCACGCCGGCCAGATGTCACCGATCGTGTAGCCCTCGGGGAACGGGTCGGTGTCATCTAGCACCCACTCGGTGCGTCCGGTCACCCAGCCACGGCCGGTAATCGTCGGCAGCACCGCGGCGTAGTCGCCCACCGTCGTCTCGCCGACGAGTTGTCCGGTGAAGGTCGTGTCGAGCATGCCCTGGTGCACGAACGGCTGATCGAGTGGCAACTCACCGCGCGCGTGCATGCACGCCATGCGCGCGCAGGTGCCCGTGCCGCAGGGCGAGCGATCGAGCGCGCCCGTCCACGTGGCCGGATCATCGCTCAGCTTGTCGGTCACCATGATCATCGCGTTGCGGCCGTCGAGCCCGGGGCCAGGCGAATCGCCGGTGATCATCACGAGGTTGGTCAGGTTGATTCCCGGATTGAGCGGGTGCACGACGGGATAGTGCCGATTGGCCTCGAGCTTCAGGCGTGCACCCAGGGACTGCAGGCGCGGCACGTCATCAGGCCCTAGACCGACGCCCAGATCCTCCGCGCGCGCGAGGACGAAGAACTGGCCGCCGAACGCGACGTCGACGGGCACGGTGAGGCTGTCGCCTGGCGGGTCGAATCTCGGATCGGGGGGCAGCGTGAGGGGCACGCCAAGATGTATGGCGAACGCCGGCACGTTGGCGATCGTCACCGCCAGCACCTTGCCGCCCTCGCATCGAGCTTCCGCGCCGACGAGCCCAACGGCAGTCTCAATGGTTACGGCTGTGACCGGCTCCACCATCGGCATACGACCGGTCTCCAGCAGGGCCGTCACCGTGCAGATCGTGTTGCTCCCCGACATCGGAGTGAATGCGCCCTGCTCCATCACGATGATGGCCACGTCGGCGCGCGAATCCGACGGGGTGAGCGCAAGCACCGCACACAGGCCGGGGTAGCCGCGCGGCTCATGAAGCACGAGACGACGTAGGCCGTGCAACTCTCGGGCGGCGTAGTCGAAGCGATCCTGGATGGTGTCGCCTGGCACGAGCGCATCCGCGTCGACGATCACGCGGCCGGGCTCGCCCTCCGCGTGGGCCTCGATGCAGGTGAGCCGGAGCGTCACAGCACCAGGGCTGCCCTCAACGCAGTAGCAAGCTCCGCCCGGAACTCCGCGGACGCGGGCTGGAGCGGTGCGCGCACCGGACCGGCACTGAAGCCGAGGTCCTCGAGCCCGCCCTTGATGGCAGCCACGTAGTTGGTGGACTCCAACAGGCTGTTTACCTTCCAGAGTCCCTTCCACAGGCGACGCCCCTCAATGAGGTCGCCCTTGATGGCGAGTGCCTCGAAGAGCCGCACGGCCTGCTCGGGCAGGAGGTTGCCCATGCCCCACACCGAACCCTTGGCGCCGGTCGCGAGTGCACCGAAGGTGAGGGTGTCCCAGCCGTTGAAGAGGGTGATGCGGTCGGCGTTGCCAATGAGCATCGCGGTCACGGTCGTGAAGTCGCCGCTGGTGTCCTTGATGTAGTCGACGTTCTTGATGTCACCCAGCGCCGCGAGCTCCTCGGCGTCGAGACGGATGCCCGTGGCGCCCGGCACGTTGTAGTAGACGATGGGGATGTCGACCGCCTCTCCGACGGCCGTGAGGTGCGCGTGGAGCGCGGGGATGCTCAACGGGTCGTAGTACGGCGGCACGATCATCAGGCCCGTTGCTCCGGCCTTCTGCGCATGCACCGAGAGCTCGATCGTCTCCGCGGTGGACTGCGCTCCAGTGTGCGGGAAGACGCCGATGCGTCCAGCCGCCGCCTCGATCACGGCCTCGGTGACGTGCTTGCGCTCGTCATGGGTCATGGTCGTGAACTCACCGGTCGTACCCAGTGGCACCACTGCGTGGATTCCGGCAGCGACCTGGCGATCGACGTGGCGCTGGATGCCGGCGTCGTCGATGGAACCGTCGGCGTGGAATGGGGTGACGAGCGCGGTGAGGACGCCGGTGGTGGCCACGAGATCTCTGATCAGGAAGCGGGGGTTAGGGCCGGCATAGCCTTCACGCGCCGGACGAAGCGGTTGGGAGCGAAGGGCAGCAGCCGCGGCGGGTAACCGTGGCCCAACATGAGGTCGGCAAGCGCCCGTGACGTGCCCGGGCCGAGCGTGACACCGAGCATCCCGTGACCGCTGGAGACATAGGCATTGGTCGTGCCCGGCAGTCGGCCGATGATCGGCATGCCGTCGGGAGTCATCGGCCGCATGCCGGCCTTGGCCTGCAGCGCACTCGCCGGCGTCACCCATCCCTGCACATAGGCCGCGGGAGAACGCAGGATCGCCGCGACACGCGCGCGGTTGACGTCCTCGTCCAGGCCGGCGAACTCCATCGTGCCTGACAGTCGCAGGCGTCCGTCGTACGGCGTCATCGCGACCTTGGCATCCGAGAGATTGACCGCCGTGCTCATCTGGATGGGCGCGGGGGAGAGGTCGATCGAGTAGCCCTTGCCCGGGCGAATCGGGAGGGGCACGCCAAAGAGATCGGTGACGCGACCCGTCCAAGCACCCGCCGCGATGGCAAACGAATCGGCAGTGAAGCGGCGCTCGCCGCTGCGTACGGCCACGATCGTCTCGCCCACGCGCTCGACGCGATCGACCTGCGCATGCTCGGTGATGACGCCGCCCAACTTGACGATGCGCTTGCGCAGGCTCGCCGTGAGCGACGCGGAGTCAAGGTGCCGCTCGTGCGGGAAGAAGATGCCGCCGGCGAGGCCACTGCGCATGACTGGCTCGGCCTGCTGGATCGAGTCGCCCTCGAGGATCTGCGGGTCAAGGCCGTAGGACCTCTGCAGGTCGAGGTCAGCGCAGTGGTGGTGGAGGTTGTCTGCGTCACGGAAGGCCATGAGCAGGCCCTGCGCGTGCGACTCGTAGGTGAGTCCGTCGCGCGAGTAGTCGTCGAGGATGTCGTTGGTCGATTCGCACAGCGCCAGGTGTGCCTGGAATCCGGAGCGGAAGTCGCGCGCGTTGCAGCGGCGCCACATGCCGAGCATGAATCGCACATGCGAGGGATCGGCGGAGGGGCGGATGTAGAGCGGGGAGTCCTTGCGTGTCATCCACTTCATAGACTTCAAGATCAGCCCGGGCCCTGGCACCGGCGCGGCCTCCGACGGCACGACCCAACCGGCATTCACCGCGGATGCGCCGAGGCCTGACTCGCGCGCGTCGAGCACCTCAATCTCAGCGCCCTGGCGAGCAAGGTCGTAGGCCAATGTGAGGCCGAGAATCCCGGCTCCGACGATCACCGTACGCACTGCGACTCCTCCCACGCGGCTGGCTGAAGGCTACGACGTGCACTCCCCCCGGGCGCTGTCGACCCTGGCCCTCGCGCAGTATCTGGCGCTACGACAGGACCCGCAGCGCGCACTCGACATGCATGGCGAACTCATGGGCGCCGTGCTCTCGCAGCGCTCCGAGCGCCCAGAGCAGGCGCTCGGAGCGCCACACGCATTAAAGCACCGAGGAGTTCCTCACCCTGAGGACGAACTAGCCGATCTCGTCGGCGATGCGCTGCAGGTCTTCCAGGTCCGCGAAGTCGATGACCAGGCGCCCGTTACTGCGCGCCGTGCGTACGCCCTCGATTCTCACGCGGGTGTCGAGTGAATCACCCAGACGCTCGGCGATCTCCTTGGTCGTTGCCACCACCTCCGGTGACGCACCGCCGCGAGGCCGAGGGGTGCGCTTCTTGCGCTCGCCGTCGTCACCAATCAGCACGATCTCCTCGACCATGCGCACCGACAGACCCTCCTTGACCACCCGATCGGCGAGGGCATCCATCGCGGCAGGGTCGTCGAGTGACAGGAGCGCACGAGCATGGCCGGCGCTGATGATTCCGGCGGCGACCCGGCGCTGCACGGCCGGCGGGAGCTTGAGCAGCCGCAGGGTATTGGCGACCTGGGGGCGCGATCGGCCGAGTCGCTGGGCGAGTTCCTCCTGCGTGCCCCCGAAGTCCGCGAGCAACTGCTGATAGGCAGCGGCCTCTTCCAGCGGATTCAGTTGCGCGCGGTGGAGGTTTTCCAGCAGTGCATCGCGCAGCATCTCGTCGTCGGCGGCATCGCGAACGATCGCCGGGATGCGCTCCATCCCGACCTCCTGGCACGCGCGCCACCGGCGCTCGCCTGCCACGAGTTCGTAGTGCGGTTCCTTCTTCTTCGCATGCGGTCGACGGCGTACGACGATCGGCTGCAAGAGCCCCACCTCGCGGATCGAGTGCACAAGTTCGGCGAGTGCCTCGGTGTCGAAGACCTGACGTGGTTGCCGCGTATTGGGCATGACGTCGGTGGGCGCGACCTCGACGTAGACCGCTCCCTCGACGGGTGCAACCGTGGTGGGAGCACTCGCCGCCGTCTTGGCCGGGTCTTCGGCGCTAGGCGCTGATTCGACGGGTGCCTCAGTGGGGATGAGGGCGCCCAGCCCCCTGCCTAGTCCCCTGCGCGCTTCTCCCATATCCGCTCTGTCCTAATCGTGTGGATAACCTGTGGATAACTATCCAGCGAGTTCCTTGGCTGCCTCGAGATAGGCCAGGGCGCCGCTGGAGCCCGGGTCGTAGGCCAAGATCGTCTGCCCGTAGGACGGCGCCTCCGACAGGCGCACCGAGCGGGGGACGAGCGTGGGCAGCACGACCTCGCCGAAGTGGGCGCGTACCTCCTGGACCACCTGCGATGACAGTCGCGTGCGCCCGTCGTACATCGTGAGCAGCACCGCCCCGATCCGCAGCTGAGGGTTGAGGTGCTTCTTGACCAGATCGACGGTGCGCAGGAGTTGGGAGACCCCCTCCAGGGCGTAGTACTCGCACTGGATGGGGAGCATGAGTTCCTGGGCGGCCACCAGGGCATTGAGCGTGAGCAGCCCGAGGCTGGGCGGACAGTCGATGATGACGAAGTCCAGCGGGCGGCCCTCCCGGGCCTCGTGGGCCTGCAGGTAGGCCTGGATGGCCTGATCGAGGCGCCCCTCACGGGCCACGAGGGAGACGAGCTCGATCTCCGCTCCGGCCAGGTCGATGGTGGCCGGGGCTGCCCACAGGTGGCCGTTGCCCTCCTCGCAACCGCGGACGATGTCTGCCAGGGGGAAGTCCTGGGTGAGCACCTCATAGGTGCTGGCCACCCCGCTGTGGTGCTCCAGGCCCAGGGCGGTCGAGGCGTTGCCCTGGGGGTCTAGGTCGATGACGAGCACCTGGCGCCCCTGGGTGGCCAGGGCGGCGGCCAGGTTGACCGTGGTCGTGGTCTTGCCGACCCCGCCCTTCTGGTTGGCAACCGCCAGGATCCGTGTCATTCGGCGGCTCCCGGGGCGGGGAGCCGAGGGGGCTTTGAGGGCCAGCCCAGTCCGCTGATGGGCGTTTCACGGGAAACATCCGCGGGCTCGGTTTCACGTGAAACGGGCCAGCCGAGTCCGGTCATGGGGGTGGTCACGGGGACATTCTGCACGGCGTATGCGCGGTCCGACAGGGGAGCGGCAGAGTTGCCGGCAGTGCTGGGGCGCACCTGTGGAGAACCTGCTCCACGAGCAACTTAGGTAAGCCTAACTGGACATCTCCCACAACGGGGTCGGCTGCCTGCTCGTGGGCACCAGCATCGGCTCGCTCCCGCGACAGCGCCTGACCCATGACCAAGCGGTTCGACTGTCGCGAATCGTCCTAGCGTTAGCCGCCCTGGTGTCGCTCGGCTACTTTGTCGTCACACCGCTGGGCTAGGGGGCCTTGCGCGCGCGCACCACCGTGGTCGGCGGATCGACGATGCCCACGCCGCACAGCAAGATCTCGATCGATTTGATACCGAGCCGATCCATGATGGCGCGCGCCGACTCGACCTCCTCGGTCGCCGACTGGCCCTTGACTGCGAGCAACTCCCCGCCCGGGGTCAGCAGTGGCACCGTCCACCCCGCGAGCTTGTCGAGTGCCGCGACCGCGCGTGCGGTCACGACGTCTGCGCGCAAAGACCCTTCGATCGCGCGCCCGCGCGCGACGTCTTCGGCCCGGGCGCGCACCACAGCGACCCGATCGCCCAGGCCCAAAGCCGCGATCGCCTCGTCGAGGTACGTCGCCCTGCGCTGCAGCGACTCCAGGCAGGTGAGCGTGATGTCGGGGCGCACTATCGCCCACACCAAGCCGGGGAGTCCGGCACCCGAACCCACGTCGATGACATGCGCGCCCTGCGGCACGAGCGGCGCGACCACCGCGCAGTTGAGCAGGTGCCGGTCCCACAGGCGCGGCACCTCGCGAGGCCCGAGGAGCCCGCGCTCGACCCCCGCACCCGCGAGGAACTCGGCGTAGGACTGCAGTCGCTCACGCGCCAGGTCGTCGCCCGCGACCAAGGCCACCTCGGCCGGAGCCGGGGGAAGCTCGCCGACGCTCATGGGGATGTCAGGAAGCGCGTACGACGATGCGCCGATCGGGGTCGACACCCTCTGACTCGCTCACCAGCCCGGCGTTCGTGACAACGTCGTGGACGACCTTACGCTCGAACGCATTCATCGCAGCCAGACGCACCGGCTCACCCGAGGACTGCACCTCCTCGATAGCCGCCTGCGCGATCTGCTCGAGCTCCTTGCGACGATCGAGTCGATGACCCGCGATGTCGAGCATGAGGCGCGCACGGTGACCCGTCGCCTGCGCAGCGGCGAGGCGGGCTAGGTCCTGCAATGCATCGAGCACCTCGCCATCGGTGCCGACCAGCGTCTGGAGCTCGCCCTTGGTGACCTCGACGATCGAGACCTGGGCGCGATCCCCCTCGACATCGATGTCGATGTCACCATCGAGGTCGCAGATGTCGAGCAGGCCTTCGAGGTAATCCGCGGCCGCGTCCCCCTCCTTCTCGAGCAGGTCCGCCGGCGGAGCCTCCTTGTCGGTGGCCTCGGTCGTCTCGGTCTCGGTACTCACGTCGATGATCCCTTCGTTGCGGCCCCGCCACCGGAGGAGCCCTTGCCGCGCTTGCTGCGCGGCACCTTCTTTGGCTGCATACGCACGGGCGCCGCCGGCGCCTCCTCCTGCGCCGTCACCTGCGGAGCAGGCGAGGGGCCGCCCTTGCGAGCCGCCTTCGCCGCCTTGCGCTGCTCCCAGGCGTCGTAGGCCGGTGTGCCCGGCTGCGGGTTGTTGCGGATGACGTAGAACTGCTGGCCCATCGTCCAGAGGTTGGTGGTCAGCCAGTAGATGAGCACGCCCATCGGGAAGTTGATGCCACCGACAGCGAAGATCACCGGGAAGACGTAGAGCAGGATCTTCTGCTGACGCACCATCGGGTTGTCGGGGGCGGAGTTCTTCACGATGAGCTGACGCTGCGTGAGGAACGTCGTGGCCGTCATGAAAATGATGAGGACCATGGTGAGGATCTGGGTATGGAGGGGTGAGAAACCGCCCGCGATGAGGTTCTCGTTATTGGCGCCCATGAAGTAGCCGTAGAGGGGCACGTCCCAGATCGACGCCTCGTGCGCCTGGGGCAGCAACACGGCGTACTGCTGCCATGCGAAGACACCCGGCGCCACGTAACCCGGATCGTCGGGGTTGTACATCGCGATGCCCTGCAGTACGCGGAAGAGCGCGAAAAAAATCGGGGCCTGAAGCAGGATCGGCAGGCACGACGCGAGGGGATTGGTGCCGGTCTCTCGATAGATCTTCATCATCTCCTGCGACTGCTTCTCGCGGTCGCCGGCGTACTTCTTCTGGATCTCCTTGATCTTGGGCTGGATGATCTGCAGATTGCGCTGAGCCTTGATCTGCTTGACGAAGAGCGGGATCAGCAGGATGCGGATGACGATGACCAGACCCACGATTGAGAAGGCCCAGGTCCAGCCGCTCGCGGGGTTGAGTCCGATCAGGGTGAAGACCGCGTGGAACTGCACCAGGATCCAGCTGACGCCGGTCCCGATCCAATCGATGATGAACACGCGCGCTCCGGGGATGGGAAGGCGGCACTGCACCGCCCAGGAAGAGTATTAGGCGGGTCCGCCGACCGCATGCGCCGGGGTCCTCGGGCGCCCGTCCGGCAGGACGTCGGGCCGCCAGCTGCCATGAGGCGGCACCGGGTCGAGGCCCCCGAGCGTAAAGGGATTGCAGCGCAGCACGCGCCAGACGGCGAGGGCGAAACCCTTGCCCGCGCCATGCACCTGCAGGGCTTCGAAGGCGTACGCCGAACAGCTCGGGTGATAGCGACACGTCGGTGGCAGGATCGGCGAGATCGTGTGGCGATACGCCCACACCAGGCCCAGCAGCAGCCAGCGAAACGGCGTGCCGACGGTCCATCCGATGCGCGCTAGTCCCAACCGCTCGGTGGCTGGCGCGGGAACGACCTGCGCCTCCACCGCACTGCCATCGAGAGGCGGCACTGGGTCACGATCGCGACGCTGTGCGCGGGCGAGTGCCGACTCCAGGTCGCGCTTGAGGTCATCAGCGGACTCGGAGGCCGCCTCCGGGAGTGCGCGCACGACGACGCGACTGCCAGGCGGAAGTTCGTCGAGCAGAGGTGGCATGAGTGCGCGAAGACGGCGTAAAACCCGGTGACGCGTGACGGAATTGCCGACTGTCTTGCCGACCGCGAAGGCCGCCTGCGCGGATGTGGCGTGCGCGGTGGGGTCGATGACCAGATGAACGACGAGGCCGCCACGACGGGTTCGCAGGCCGCGACGAACCGTCTCGGAGATGTCCGAGCCGCGGGGGATGCGGTAGGGCGCCGGCAGCACGTGGGCCTACGGCGTAAGTCGGCTATTACGCCGACAGGCGATCGCGGCCCTTGCCGCGGCGGGCGGCGAGGATGGCGCGGCCGGCACGGGTGCGCATGCGCGCACGAAAGCCATGGGTTCGCGCCCTACGACGGTTGTTGGGCTGAAAGGTGCGCTTGGACATGGTCTCTCCCGGGTGCGATGCCCTTCGATCAGGGCCCTATGAGGGTACAGAGGCTCCTTGCGTGGATCAAATGCGGGGCGTGGGTGGGGCCTGCGGTACTGCCCGCGCCCTGGAGTGCGATCCCTTACACGTAGAGAGACCATAGTGCGCTCTGACTTTCGGTAAGACCTCTTCCTGTCCTAGCCTGGTGAGATCGGAGGCTATAGACGGCTGCTCGGGTTGGCTTCCGTCTGATCGGAGGGTGTCTGCTCGGTCTTTGAGGGCTGCTGCTCTTGCACGATTAGTCGCCGACCAAATGTGTGTCCAAGTTCGTGTGTAATTGTTGAGAAACTCAAGCCTTCCCAGTCTTCGTATCCGTTTTCTTCTGCAATTTTGCGCGGATCAATAGTCCACCAACGCTTTTGATTGAAGTGGAGCAAGTTATATGCCTGTGCTTCGTCCCAATCAGGCCCGAACGAACGGAGGAACCCGACTCAAGAACCGCTGAACGTCGGCGAAGGGCGGGGGACGATTGATTGGCCAGCAGCGGGGACCGCGACTTGGCCATTGACAAACTTGCCTGCCGAAGGGCCTTGACGTCCTCAGTTGCATACTGTTTTATACGGACCAGTCCGTATAGTCCTTGTGGTTGGGTAGCCCGTCAAACGGCTGTGGGGGCACAGATTGATGTCATCCGAGATCACGTTCCGCATGAGAGGCAGTGAGCTCAGGCCAGGTGGAGACCTCGCTGTTGGGGCCGTCGACCTGGCGGTGAAGCGGAATCTCTCCTCGGCCGAAACTGCTGCCACCTGTGATGCACAGGGGACGGTGGCTCCGTTGTCCGCCCACAGTGCTCCGCAGTGACAGAACAAATGGGGCGCGAAATGCAGGCGGGCGATAGTCCGACATCCTCGCGGGTTCCTCTTCGAGAGAACTTCGTTCTGCGGACAATCACTCGACGGCTTGGGCTTGGAGCCATCACCCTGTTCTTGGTCTCAGTACTAGTCTTCGCCGCAACTCAACTCCTGCCGGGCGATGCGGCGCAAGCGGTGTTGGGCAAGAACGCTACGCCTGAGGCACTTGCGGCGCTCCGTGAGCGTCTCGGGTTGGGCGTTGGCCCCCTACAACAGTACTGGCTCTGGCTGCAAAGCTTCTTGTCGGGCGACGCAGGTGACTCGCTTGCAAATCAGCAGCCGGTCTGGGCGCAAGTGGGACCGCGCATCCGCAACTCCTTGTGGCTCGTTTGCATCTCCGCAGTGATCGGCATACCAATCGCGATCGCCCTAGGCATCTGGTCGGCAGTTCGGCGCGACACCATCATCGACCACTCCACTGCTTTCCTGGCGCTCGTTGCCGCAGCGGTTCCCGAGTTTGTTATAGCAATCGTCCTAATCCTGGTCTTTTCGACGACCGTTTTGCACGTGCTGCCGCCGGTTTCGTTGGTTCCGCCGGGAGGCTCCATCCTGGACGACCCCGCGATTTTGGTCCTTCCGGTCGCAACGCTGGTCATCGTCATTGTTCCCTACGTCATGCGAATGACGCGGTCGGCCATGGCTGAGGTGTTGACAAGCGAATACGTGGAAATGGCCAGACTCAAAGGTATGTCGCCCGCGCGCATCTTGATGCGCCATGCGTTCCCCAATGCGCTGCCACCGATTGTGCAGGCCGTCGCCCTCAACCTCGCATATCTCGCCGGCGGAATCGTGGTGGTCGAGTTCGTGTTCGGGTTCCCGGGCGTCGGCCAAGGCCTCGTACACGCTATCAACGCTCGAGACATCCCCACCATCCAGCTGATCATCATGTTACTGGCATCGGTGTACATCGTCCTAAGCATTTTGGCCGATGTGTGTGTGGTGCTCGTGACGCCCAGACTGAGGACCTCAACATGGCATCACTGAATGCCGATCTGGTCGCCGCGTCGGGTCAACCTCGCAAGGCTGGCCGCTCCGTGGTCGCGCGCGCGGTTCGCAGCCCGCGCGGATGGATCGGGATCTTGCTGGTCCTGCCGGTGGTACTCATCGCTATCCTCGGTCCAGTCGTCGCACCATACGACCCTGCAGAGTTTGTGGCTGCACCCTTTGCCGGATCGTCGGGTGAGGTCCCCTTGGGTGCGGACTTTCTGGGACGCGACGTACTATCCAGAGTTCTTGACGGTGGGCGAATGCTCTTGATATTGGCGTTTGCGGCAACCACAGCGGGAGTTCTTATCGGTACGGCTCTAGGCATGGTTGCGGCCTACCAGCCCTCCACCGATGACGGCATCATGCGGGTCCTCGATGTTGGAATGGCCTTTCCCCAGTTGCTGCTGGCGTTGCTGCTCCTGAGCATTGTCGGGCCCAAGGCTTGGCTGATCTGCCTGGCGGTTGCCGCCATTCATGTTCCGCAAGTGGCGCGGGTGATTCGGGCGGCCACCTTGCGCGTCGTTGAGCAGGACTACGTCAAGTTCGCCAGCTCGCTTGGCATAGCTCATCGCAAGATCCTGGCCACGGAGGTCATACCGAACATCATGGGTCCGGTGATGGTGGAGTCGGGGATCCGGCTCACTTACTCGATCGGCATCATCGCATCTTTGGCCTTCTTGGGTCTCGGACTGCAACCCCCTACGGCGGACTGGGGGCTCATGATTAACGAGAACAGGATCGGTATGGCTCAAAATCCCTGGGCTGTAGTCGCGCCGGTTGCCCTGATCGCGGCTATCACCGTGGGCGTCAACCTGTTCACCGACGCAGTTGCCCAGTCTGTCCTTGACGGGACTGACGCCGGTGGTGTGGATGATGTCCCAGAGATGATGTCACGTGGCGTGGAGGAGATGTCCGCCGAACCGTCCTTCTATGTCATCGACGGGCCAGCCGGTGAGGACTTCATGAGTTCGGCAGAGTCACGCAAGGCGACGGAATGAGTAATCGGGTCGTTTCCAGGTTCACGAGCCCTTCAAGCGTTCGCAACGGTGAGCTAGCGCTCAGCGCGCGGGACGTCATGGTAGAGGTCGCCGAGACCGGTGCGCGCGTGGTCGACGGCGTTTCGTTGGATGTGAAGCGCGGAGAGATCGTTGGACTCGCCGGTGAATCCGGCTGCGGAAAGAGCACCCTGGCTCTCAGCCTTATGGGCTTTGCTCGCAGAGGGCTTCGGCTGGCCGGGGGCAGCGTTGACCTAGGTGGTGTGTCGATCTTCGACCTCAGCGAGCGCGAGCTATTGCGTGTGTCGGGAAGCAAGGTGTCCTATGTTCCGCAGGACCCGGTCACGGCGCTGAACCCGGCAATGAAGCTCAGGGTGCAACTGGACGAGATGCTTACCGGTCACGGATTCGAGGGGTCGAGCGCGGAGCGACGCGAACGCGTGCTGCAGTCCCTCAAGGAGGTCGACCTACCGGATCCAAAGCGAATCCTCAGGTCGTATCCGCACCAGCTCTCCGGCGGTCAGCAACAACGCATCGGCATTGCGATGGCCATCGTGAATCGCCCAGATCTCGTCATCATGGATGAACCCACCACTGGGTTAGACGTCAGCGCTCAGGAACATGTTCTGGGCACGGTGCGGGAGATCGCAGCCCGCAACGGAGTGGGCATTTTGTATGTGACACATGATCTGGCTGTCATCTCCGAGCTCGCCGACCGTGTGCTGGTCATGTACGGCGGCCGCGCGGCGGAGCTGGGGGTAACGGCCGACGTACTCCGCCAGCCGCAACATCCGTATGTCGCCGGGCTGTTGAATGCGGTCCCGGACCTGGAAAAACGTCACTCGTTGCTTGGGATTCCCGGGCATGCACCGGAACCGGGTGCGCCACCTGCCCGGTGCCATTACGTGGACCGATGCCCGCTTGCGATCGACCGCTGTAGTCAGGAGGCGCCGCCTGCCCACTCTGTGAGCACGACCCACCGGGCATGGTGCTTCCGTGCAGGTGAGGTCATCGTCGTCGAACGCCCTGTCGCAAACCGCCCTCACCAAGGGCAGGACCAGTCCTTGCTGACCGTCTGCGGTCTCAGCGCTAGCTACAGCAAGAAGGAGGTCCTCCACAATGTCGATCTCAGCATCGCGCCTGGGACGTCCGTGGCCCTCGTCGGCGAGTCGGGATCTGGCAAGACGACACTTGCACGGTGCATCGGTGGCCTTCATGCCGAGTTCACGGGAACTATTGAGTTGGCTGGAGAAGGCCTGGATCCCCATGCCCGAAAGCGCACTCAAAGTCAGCGCCGGTCGATTCAGTACATCTTCCAGAATGCGTACTCGGCGCTGAACCCTCGTCGTGCGGTACGGGAGTCGATCGCCACTCCGCTGCGTCAGGCAAGGCCGGAGTTGAGCAGCGGGGAGGTTGCCGATCGAGTGGAATCAGCGCTGGAGACAGTCTCGATCAGTCCGGCAGTGGGCGTCAGACATCCGCACCAGTTGTCCGGTGGCCAACGGCAACGTGTAGCGATTGCACGCGCCCTCGCGCTCGAACCGTCCGTGCTCGTCTGTGACGAGATCACGTCGGCGTTGGACGTCTCTGTGCAGGCGGTGATCGTCGAATTGCTGCAAGAACTTCAGGCGAAGTCGTCGCTGACGATGCTCTTCGTCACGCACAATCTGGCCCTCGTGCCGAATATCGCAGACACGGTCGCCGTCATGTCCGACGGTGCCATCGTTGAATACGGCCCGGTCGACATTGTCTTGGGCCAGCCCTCGGCGGCCCAGACCAAGAACCTACTTCAACACATCCCCCGGCTGTGAGCCAAAACACGATGCCCATTGCCGCCGATTTGAGTCAGTCCCACATTTTCAATCCGTCCCACAAGAGGAGTTTCGATGAATCATTCAATCCGTCCCACAAGAGGAGTTTCGATGAATCAGTTGACCCCCATCCCGATCGGCGCTGGACTAACACGACGAAACTTCCTCGTCGGAGCAGCAATCGGCGGTGCCCTCCTGACTAGCGGCGGCCTCTTGTCGGCTTGTACCTCGGAGAACAGCGGGGAAGGGGCGGGGGGAACGCCCCAGAGGGGAGGAGCGCTGCGCGTCGCACTCATGGGCGGCGCGTCTTCGGGCACAGTTGATGCCCACCGTGCGATCCTCTACCCCGACGTCCTGCGCGTGATGGCCCTCTACAACGGCCTGGTCCGCCTCAGCGTCGACGCGCAAGAGGTTGTCATGGACCTGGCGGAGGAGATCACCCCGAACGGCGATGGCACCGAGTGGACCGTGCGTTTGAAGGAGGGCGTGCGCTTCCATAATGGCAAGCCGATGACCGCCAAGGACGTGATCTACACCTTCCGGCGCATTTCTGACCCGAAGGACCCCAAGAACGGCTTCTCCTCCCTCACGGCGCTCGACCGCGACAACATGAAGGCCGTGGATGAGCGAACCGTCGTCATGCCCATGATCTCGCCCCTAAGCACCTTCCTGGAGCAAATAACCGCGGTGTATGACTTTGGGATCGTGCCAGAGGGCTACGACCCAGTGCAGCCAATCGGCACTGGGCCTTTCAAGTACGTGAGCTACACGCCTGGGCAAGAAAGTGTGTTCACCCGGAACGAGAACTACTTCGTCGAGGGCCGGCCGTACCTGGATGAGTTAACGATCATCGACTCCTTTGAGTCCGACACCGCGGCCTACAACGCCCTGCTCGGTGGTCAGGTTGACGTGTACGGCAATGCCACGCTTACCCTCGCACAGCAGGCGCCTTCTGCCGGGCTTAAGGTGCTGGAGTCGCTGCCCGGTCAATGGAACCCCTTCACGATGCGGGTCGACCAAGACCCCTTCAAGGACGTGCGCGTTCGTCAGGCCTTCCGACTTATCATCAATCGTGACGAGATGATCGAGCAGGCATTGAGTGGTTTCGCCACCGTGGGCAATGACCTGTTCAGTCATTGGGACCCGTTCTACCGGGACGACTTGTCTCGCGAACAAGACTTGGATCAGGCAAAGTTCCTGCTCAAGCAGGCCGGAGTTGAGGGTCTGACGGTGACCCTCGACACGGGTGACCTCGACGTCGGTGTCCTTCAGATGGCCCAAGTCTTCGCGCAGCAGGCCAAGGGCGCAGGGGTGACCGTCAATGTGAACAAGATGCCCGTGGGCACTTTCTACGGACCGAACTACCTGCAGTGGACTTTCGCGCAAGACTTCTGGGGCTACTCGCCGTTCTTCAACCAGATTGCACGCGGCATGCTGCCTGACTCTCCCTACAACGAGACCCACTGGAACGACGAGGAGTACTTCAACTTATACGAGCAGGCGAACGCCACGACGGACCGTCAGTTGCAGGAGGAACTGGCCTACGATCTGCAGCAAATCGACTTCGATCGTGGGTCTCTAATCATCCCCAACTACAAGACCCAAATTGACCTTATGCAGCAGAAGGTGAACGGCTTCACGGCGACAGGTACTGGCCAGACGTTAAGCCACGACTGGGCTGAAGCCTGGGTGAGCGGATGAGCGACGTGACCTGCGTCGGCCTGCATTGTGCGGACGTGATTTTGTACACAGTGCCGCACCTCCCGACCGGGCAAGATCAGATACTGCTCGACGATGTCTTGTGGACCGTTGGCGGGACCGCCGCAGCCACGGCGGTGGACTTGGCCAGGCTCGGCGTGAGTGTGAGCACCGTTGGAGCGGTTGGCCAGGATCCGTTCGGGGATTTTTTCGTTCGCGAGATGAGCCGTGAGGGGGTGGACACGGCTCATCTCGCCCAACTGCCCGGGCAGACGACATCGACGTCGGTCTTGCCTATTTCTCCTCGAGGCGATCGGCCGGCGCTCTATCTGGTCGGCGCCCTTGGCGAACTGTCGTTGGACATGATGCCGTGGGAAGTCATTGAGTCCTCGAAGGTGCTCCACCTTGGTGGCACCCTGCTGCTCCCCAAGCTCGACGGACAGCCATCTGCAGAGATACTCGCGCGTGCTCAAGCCTCCGGGGTCATCACCACTTTGGACTTCATCCCAGACTTCGAGCCACACATGCTCGACCGGCTCCGGCCGGCGTTGCCACACGTGGACTACCTGCTTCCGAACATGGAGGAGGGCATGGCCGTTGCCGGCGCCTCGTCCCGCCAAGAGGCGATTGAGTTCTACCTCGCTGAAGGAGTCAAGTGCGTTGTCATGACGTTGGGCGAGGACGGCGTCAGCATCACCACGCAAAGAGACGACGAAATACTGATTCCGGCGTATGACGTCGATGTTGTCGACACCATCGGTAGCGGTGACGCCTTCAGCGCCGGGTTCATCGCCGCCCTGGTCGAAGGCAAGTCGCCGTTGGAGGCGATCGAGCTTGGTGTTGCGTGCGGCAGTCTCGCCGCCACCGGGCGGGGGTCGCTGGAGGCACTGGTGGATCGCCAGACCGTCGAAGAGTTCGCTGCCACAGCAAGCCGTGGACGGGTGATCAGTACGTGAGCGTCGCCACGCCCGCACGGTTCGCGTTGCCGCCAACGGTGGCATTCGTCACGGGGGCTGGTCGTGGAATCGGGGCGAGTATCGCGACCGCCCTTGGAGCGGAAGGCGTCCAGGTGGGCTGCTTCGATCTCAACCCGCAGTCAGCCGACCGAACCGTTAAGCAGATTAACGCCTCGGGCGGGTCTGCAATGGCCGTCAGTGGTGATGTTGCCGACGCCGATTCTGTCGCGACTGCCGTCGCGCTGGTTGAGGATAGCTTCGGGCCATTGGAGATGGCGGTGAATAATGCGGGTATTGATATTGCCGGCCGAGCCGAGGACATGAGCGTCTCTGATTTCCGGAAGGTGCTGGACATCAATGTCACCGGTGTCTTTCTATGCGCTCAGGCTGAGGGACGATCGATGCTGTCTCGTGGGCGCGGATCAATCGTCAACATTGCTTCGATGTCCGGACTGATCACGAACAAGGGGCTCTTCCAGGCCAACTACAACGCCTCGAAGGCCGCGGTGACCCAGTTGACCAAGAGCATGGCGACGGAGTGGGCCTCCCGTGGGGTACGCGTGAACGCCGTGTCCCCCGGTTATATTCTCACCGAGATGAACCAGCACCCGGACGTGGTGCCCTTCCACGAGGTGTGGGTTACCGAGACTCCGATGGGACGCTTGGCTTTAGCCGACGACATAGTCGGTCCAGTCCTCTTCTTGCTCAGCGACGCCGCGGCCTACTGCACAGGTGTCGACCTTCTCGTCGATGGTGGGTACACATGCTGGTGATGGATGAGGCGCTCCAAGCGAGCCTTGAGGCGCTGGCCCGGGCAGGCAAGATCGCCGTCGACAGAAATCTGACGCTGGCCACGGGCGGGAACTTCTCCTGCCGGACAGGTAACGGCATCGCGATCACGCTTTCGGGCACGTGGCTGGACCGACTCGACACCACCTCATTTGGCTATGTGCCGCTCAAAGGCGACCCTGACCCGGACCAACCGCCGGTCTCGGTCGAATGGCAGATGCATCAAGCTGCCTACCAGGCCCGGCCAGACGCGGCGTGTGTATTGCACCTGCACCCCCAGTTGTGCGTGATGATCGATGCCTTGGGTGACCAAATCAGGTTCGTCACGCTTGACCACGTCTACTACGCCCTGCAGTACGGCCGGGTGCCCTACCTGGCCTCCGGAAGTAGCGAACTCGCCGCGGCCGCGGCCGCGCAGATCACAGCCAACGACACCGTGATCTTGGCCCATCACGGCACGCTCACCGTCGCAGAGAACGCCGACCTCGCCCTCCAACGGCTGATGAATCTGGAGCAGGCCGCCCTCATGACCTACCGGCTGATGCAGGTCGGGCGCAGCGACGGTGACTTCCCCGACCCCGGCGCCGCTCTCAGCATCTGAGTCCACTGCTAGAGAAAGGAACAGACGACTATGCTGCACAACTCCGCGACGATGCTCCTGTACCCCCGGATTCGCAAGTCTCCCTATTTCTATGCGGCGCATGCTGAAGGCGTCGCGATGTACAGCGTGTACAACCGGATGTACATTCCTCGGCACTTTGGTGACCCCGTTGCTGAGTACTGGAACCTCCTCACCAACGTGAATCTGACGGACGTCGGCGTCGAGCGCGCTATGGAGATCACAGGACCAGATGCCTTTACCTTCACCAACCGCATGGTCACCCGAGATCTTTCCAAGTGCAAGGTCGGACAGTGCAAGTACACGTTCCTCACCGATCAGCATGGAGGAATCATCAATGACCCTGTACTTTTGAGGCTTGGCGAGAACCACTTTTGGCTGACGCTCGCGGACAGCGATGCCCTCCTGTGGGCGCGTGGATTGGCGGTCAACAGCGGTCTCGACGTCACAATCAACGAGCCCGACATGGGCCCAGTGCAGGTGCAGGGGCCAAAGTCCTTGGATCTAATGGTCGATCTCTTTGGCGAGTCCATCCGAGACATCGCCTACTACTTCTTTCAGGAATACGAACTACAGGGAATGCGTGTTCTCGTTTCACGAACCGGCTACACGGCCGAACTCGGCTACGAGATCTATCTCTTCAACGCGACGAGCAACGGCAGCCGTCTTTGGCAGCTCCTCAGAGAGGCCGGTGCGCCTTACGGTCTGGCCCCGGGCGGTGTGTCACACCTGCGACGCATCGAGGCCGGCATTCTGGCATTGGGTTCCGACATTGGGTTGTCGACCAACCCGTACGAGGTGGGAATGGGTTATCCATGGATGCTCAGCATGGACAAGGAGGGCGGCTTCGTCGGTCGCGATGCCCTTCTCCGCATCGCGGAGAAGGGCGTGGATCGTCGACTGGTGGGCCTCCATATCGATGGGGACCCCCTGGGCGCCTACAACGACGGATCCATGGTCGACGCATATCCGGTACGTCACGGGGGGGAAGTGGTGGGCACAGTCACGTCCGCCTGTCATTCGCCCAGGTTGGTGCAGAACATCGGCATGGCCCTCGTGCCGATTGGACTCGCCGACGAGGGGACATCGGTGGAGGTCCTCGTGAATGAAGTGCCGCGTGACGCGAAGGTGACCCCAATGCCATTCCTGGACTCGAAGAAGGAAACAGTTCGTCAGGTCGTGAGCGCAGGGAGGCAGCAATGGCTGACAACGTGATGAGGTCTCAGCGGTTAGCGGACCGGACCGCGCTGGTGACCGGGGCCGGAGGAGCTATTGGCCGAGCGAGTGCGATGCGGCTCGCCAGCGAGGGTGCCCGCGTCGCGGTCGTGGACCTCAAGGTTGACGCGGCGCAGGCGACAGTCGACTTGATAACCGCTGACGCTGGGCAGGCCTTCGCGATCGGTTGCGACGTCCGTGAGCCCGATCAAGTGGCGGCGATGGTCGAGCACGCGGTAGACCAGATGGGAAGCATCCAGCTACTGCACAACAACGCGGGCGTGCTCATCCCAGGGGATGTGGTCTCGATCTCGCTAGAGGACTGGGACTTGACGTATGCGGTGAACGTTCGTGGTCTCATGCTTGTTACACGTGCAGTGGTCCCGCACATGCGCAACGCGGGTTTTGGCGTGATCGTCAACACGGCATCGACTGCGGGCCTAGTCGGCGAGCCGAATTGTGTTGCCTACGACTCGAGCAAGGGGGCCGTCGTCAACCTCACGCGTCAGCTCGCGGTGGATTTGGCACGAGACGGAATTCGCGTGAATTGCGTGTGTCCAGGCTGGATCGACACGGGCTTCAACGATCCCATCTTCGAGGAGGCGGGCATGTCCAAGGACGATGTCGCCGACCTCGTACGGCAGACAGTGCCCCTGAATCGCCAGGGGTCTGCGGAGGATGTCGCGCCCGCTGTGGCGTTTCTGATGTCCGACGATGCCGCATACATCACCGGGCACCCGCTGACGATCGACGGCGGGATGGTGGCCCAGTGATTGGGGTGTTCGCAGGCGCCGTTCCCGGTGTGACAGGCACCGTCGCGGTGGTCACCGGTGCGGGGCGTGGCATCGGGGCGGCGTACGCCCAGACGCTGGGTGCTGCCGGCGCTTCGGTTGCCTGCCTTGATATCGATGAGCCGAGCGCGCTGCAGGTTGCTTCCGAGATCGTGAGTGCGGGTGGTACCGCTCTGGGTATCCGTGCTGACGTGACGGATGACGTGTCCCTGGGGGAGGCAGCGGCGACGGTTGCGTCTGAGCTCGGTCCGACTCGCCACCTCATCGCGAATGCAGGAATTCTTGGGCCGATGGGCCCGACGGCCGACGTTGATCTGGATCACTGGAAGTCCACTCTTGATGTCAACGTCACCGGAGTCTTCCTGTCGGTGAAGCTATTCGCCGACCAGGTGCGTTCCCAGGCTGGGACGATCATGCTCGCCTCATCCGTGGCCGGGCTTCGCGGCTGGACGGATATGATCGCCTACCACGCGTCCAAGCACGCCGTTATCGGATTGATGCGCTGTTGGGCGAACGAGTACGCCGCTGATGGTGTCCGCGTCAACGCCGTGTGTCCAGGCTGGGTCGAAACGGCGATGATTGGGGCACAGGCTGAGGCCGCTGGCCTCTCGGCGGATGAGGCCGAAGCGCTGTGGACCACGGATCAGTTGATCGAGCGTTTCGTCCAGCCGCAAGAAGTGGCTAACGCCGTGGTGTGGGTGTGCTCGGATTGGGCATCCATGATTCAGGCTGTGGTGCTGCCCGTCGATGGTGGACTCGTTGAACGGACGAACCGATGACGGTGCAAGTTCCTCGGGAGGTCGTGGGCGAAAGCATCGCGATCATCGGTGGCGATGCTGCCGGAATGAGCGCAGCGTCGTACATCGCCAGACGCCACGGCGGCTCAGCGTCTGTGAGCGTCTTCGAGCGAGGTGATGTCGTTTCCTACGCGGCATGCGGACTCCCGTACTACATCAGCGGTGACATCGCGGATTCGCGAACGCTACTGGTCCGCGATCCGGAGCACTTCACCCGCCAGGGCATCGTTCTGCACCTCGGCCAGGAGGTTGTGGATCTGGATCCTCAGGCAGGCGTCTTGACGGTCCGGGACAAGCGCACGGGAGCGCAGCGTAACCATGGTTTCGACAAGGCCTTGATTGCCACTGGTGCTACGGCCCGAATCCCTCCCATCCCTGGAATTGAGGCGCCGAATGTGTTCTCGATCAGGCACTATGATGACGCGCTCGCACTAACAGCACACGCTGAGTCTTGCGCCCCGGTGCGCGCGACAGTGGTGGGCGCCAGCTACCTGGGCTTGGAAATGGCCGAAGCGCTCACGGCGCGCGGGCTGGCCGTGACCCTTGTCGAGGCCTCATCACAGGTGTTCCCGGGATTGGACCCTGATCTGGCCAGTCTGCTGGCGGACGAGCTGACGTCAAACGGCGTTTCCCTATTGGTGGATAACCCGCTCGAGGGATTGGAGGTGGATGACGAAGGCCATGCCTACGCGATCCGCACGCGTACTGGTCTCGTACCCACGGACTTAGTGGTGCTCGCCCTGGGGTCTGCTCCGGTCGTGGAGCTGGCCCGTCGCGCCGGTGTCGAGCTCGACTCAACAGGCGCGATCTCGGTCGACCTGGCCATGCGGACAAACCTGGGCAACGTATGGGCTGCGGGTGACTGTGTCTCGACACTGCATCGTGTGACGTCGGAGCGTGTCTGGGTTCCGCTCGGCCCGGCGGCCAACAAGCAAGGGCGGATCGCGGGCGCGACGATGATGGGCGAGCCAGCTGCCTTCGCCGGCGTCGTAGGGACAAGCCTGGTCAAGGTCTTCGACCTACACGTGGGGCGAACCGGCCTGAACGAGGCGGAGGTGCGGCACCTCAATATCGAACCCTTTTCGACGGTGATCACCTCAGATGACATCGCGCATTACTACCCGGGTTCGAGGCCGACCACGATCAAGCTCATCACCGATGGGTCTCACCGGCTCTTGGGCGCTCAGGTTGTGGGGCGCTCGGGGGTTCCCAGTCGAGTGAACGTCCTGGCAACGGCGTTGTGCGCTGGCATGACCGTCGACGACGTCGCCCAGTTGGATCTGGGTTACGCACCACCGTTTGCTCCGGTTTGGGACCCGGTACTGGTCGCGGCCAATCAGAGCATCGCATCACGAGAGGGCATGCATCGTGAGTGTTGAGCCGCGGGCCCATGAACACCCGCCGATGATGCTGGCCAATGAGGAGCCACTGACACCACTCAACTTTCTTGAGCGTTCTCAACGGGTGCATGCCGATCGCATCGTCGTCCAGGATGGCGACGTGACCTTTACGTATGCCCAATGGCACGAGCGGGCACGGCGCCTGGCTCAAGTCCTTCTTGATCGTGGTGTACGGACTGGCGACCGAGTCGGGGTTCTTGCGTGGAACGGCGAGATGTCGCTGTTGTCGCACTATGCAGTGCCTATGGCGGGCGCTCAGCTCGTGCAGATCAACGTGCGGTCGAACCCCGAAGACGTCGCCTACATCATGGCTCACTCGACGATGCGGCTCATCCTCACTTCGCCTGACCTGGCTTCATTGGTATCGCCGGAACAGCGCGGGCGCCATGTGCGCATTGATGCAGCACTGGAGTCGGAGCTCAGCGCCACCACGCCGGTGCACGCGAACGTCGTACTTCGTGACGAGAGGTCACCTATCTCGGTCAACTACACCTCAGGCACCACCGGGCGACCAAAGGGCGTCGTCTACCACCATCGAGGTGCCTACCTGAACTCTCTCGCGATGGCCTTGGATCACGGTCTCACCGCCTCTAGCACCTACCTGTGGACGTTGCCCATGTTTCACTGCAACGGGTGGTGTTTCCCCTGGGCAACGGTGGCGGTCGGGGCGCGCAACATCTCGATACCCAAGGTCGATCCTGCCGTTGTCTGGGAGCTCTGCTCACAGGGGGAGGTAACCCACCTGTGTGGAGCACCAACGGTGCTGAGCATGCTCGCCGAGTCACATCACGCCCATCGTTTGGACCAGAAGGTCCGGCTGGTCACAGCGGGTGCCGCTCCCTCTCCCACCATCATCGGGAAGATGGAGTCGTTCGGTTTCGAGGTCGATCACGTCTATGGACTCACCGAGACCTATGGTCCCTTTACCGTCAACGTCGAACCTTCCAACCTTGCGCCGGATCAGCGTCTGCTGCAGCGCTCACGTCAAGGCGACGCCAACCTGACTGCCGGACTCGTCGACGTCTGGGACGAATCCGGTCAGGCTGTGCCCGCGGACGGTGCGACGCTGGGCGAGATCGTCATGCGAGGCAACGTCGTCATGACCGAGTACCTGCATGACCTGGAGGCTACGCGCGACGCTTTCCGTGGGGGGTGGTTCCACTCCGGCGACCTCGGTGTCAAGCACCCCAATGGCCAGATCGAGCTGCGTGATCGCCTGAAGGATCTGGTCATCTCCGGGGGCGAGAACATCAGCACGGTCGAGGTAGAGCGTGTGCTCTCGTCCCATCCGGCAGTCCTGGAGTGCGCCGTCGTCGCGAGGCCCGATGCGCACTGGGGCGAGGTTCCGGTGGCGTTCGTGTCCTTGCGCGTGGGTGCGCACGTCACGGCCGAGGAGTTGGTGACGCATTGTCGCGATCACTTGGCCCGGTACAAGTGCCCCCGGGACGTCATTTTTCAAGACCTGCCGAAGAGCTCGACAGGCAAGATCCTAAAGAGCCACCTGCGACGCGTTGCTGCCGAAAACAACCATTAGGAGTCTTTGATGCCCGTCATCTCACTGACCAGCCGTGACCTGGACGCCGGACAGCCGATGCCCTTAGTGCATGCGCATGTCGATGTGGGGGGACGAAATCTGAGCCCGCACCTTCGGTGGTCCGGCCCGCCGGCCGATACTCAGAGCTACGCGGTGACAATGTTTGACCTCGACGAGCCCACTGGCGTCGGGTTCGTACACTGGATCCTCTTCGATCTCCCAGTGGGTTTCCGGGAAATCCCTGCCGGGGCCGAAAGGAAGATCGAGGGTCTACCTCAGGGCGTGCAACTGGGTTTCACCGACTGGGGTGAATGCGGTTACGGGGGTCCAGCGCCAGGCGCTGGGCAAGGTCCGCACCGTTATCGCTTTTCCGTCCATGCGCTGGACATTGCTTCGCTTGACGTCTCCGGTGAGAAGACGACGTACGCGATGTTGCAGTATCTGATGCGTGGACACGTGCTGGCTACTGCCGAACTTGTCGCGACCTACGAGGTCGAGGCGTGACATCGTCGATGGTGGATTCAGGCGTTAGACAACAGTGTCCTATACCTCTTGGAACTGCAATCTGGTCCATTGCGGCTGGCGGAGGTTCAGGAGCGGTGAGTTGTCGCGATCACAGGCTTCTATGGGATAAACATGACAGGTCATAAGCTGGCCGATTAGTCGGACCGGCCCAAACTGGTTGGGATGTGGATGGGATATGGCGAACGCACCAAGTGTAAAGCGGGAAGCGGTGCTGAGCGAAGCCCGAAAACTCTTCTACGAGCGGGGAATCCGGGCAGTCGGGGTGGACAGCATTTCCGCGAGTTCTGGCGTGGCGAAGATGACGCTGTACTCTCATTTCGGCTCGAAGGACGAGCTCATTGCGGCCTGTCTGGAGAGTGTTGACGACAAGTACCTTAAGTGGCTCGAAGGCAAGGTCGTCGACCAATCGAGCGAGCCCGGTGAGCAACTTCTGGCGATCTTTGACGCACTTGAGGGCTGGTTCGAGAACCCGAGATTTCGAGGGTGCGCGTTCGTTAACGCTGCCATTGAGTTGCCCGACCTGGAACACCCCGGCCGAGCCGCCATCCATAACCACAAGACCCGGATGCGCGAATGGATTTCGGAACTGGCGAAGGCGGCCGGGGCTGCCGAGCCAGACCAGATCGGAGCCCAAATCCTCCTATTGATGGAGGGTGCCATCATTTCGGCCGCGGTGGAGCGGGATCCGCAGTCTGCCCACAATGCAAAAGTTATCGCCGGTCACCTGCTGGTTGCCTCGGGCATTCTCTCGACAGCGTCGCCCATTCTTGCTTCCGCGCCACCTGCCGATTAGTTGAGATACTCGGGGTCTCGCCGGCCGCAACACCTCCTGTTTTTTTGGCCAACCACTGAGCGATCCAAAACGCTAGAAGCTCGCGACAGCGGAGGGAGCGCCTGCCCGCATTGGTAGCTACTCCACGTGATGGCTCGAGCGCGGAACTCGGGTGGTCAGGTGCGGCAGGGTATTGAGCCTTGCGGTGAAGGCAGTAACTTAGCCACCGACACTGAAACCCTTTTGGTGGTGAAGGTCAAGATGTCACCTATCCGTGAACCGGCACTAACCAATCGTCCCCCGCCCTTCGCTGAGGTTCAGCGGTTCTTGAGTCGGGTTCCTCCGTTCGTTCGGGCCTGTCTCATTTCGGTAGGAGTCGCCGTCGGTGACGACGGTGTGGCAGTGGTGCAGGAGCCGGTCGAGCATGCTGATCGCGGCGGCGTGTTCCGGCAGGTACCGTCCCCAGGAGTCGAACGGCCAGTGGGATCCGATGCCAAGCGAACGCCACTCGTAGGCGGTCGCGACGAACCGGAACGGCAGTGGGCGCCGGTGTCATCCAGTGGCGCGAAGCCGAGTGCGATCAGGGCGTGGCTCTTCCCGGTGCCGGCTAGTCCGATCATGCAAACCTTCTCGGTCGCACGGGTCACTCGCGACTGGGGAGGGGGTCGAAGGTCGCTGGCGGGAGCGAGGATGCGGCGACGTCGAACTCCTCAAGGGTCTTGGTGGCCGGGAAGCTCGCTTGTCGCATCCGGGTGCGGACGTTGGGCGCGTCGCGGGATGTGACCTCTGCCTCGATGATAGTGCGGAGGAACTCCTCTGGCTTCCACCGCTGGGTCTTCGCGGTGACGAGCACCTCCGGTGCCAGCCTGCACATTGCGGCCATCTTCAATCACGTCAGCCCCTCGTTCAGATCCGCCGGCAGCGGTGGCGGTCACGACACGTCACCCCCGTCCATGACGAACGCCTGCCCGGCCGCGGTGGGTCGGGATGCGCGTCCGCCTGTGGCCAGGATCGGCCGGACGTCGGCTGCACGCCATCGACCGAACACGACGGCCCGTTCGAGTACGGAGACCCTCCCTGGGGGCGTACTCCCACTCAGCTTCGGTCGGCAACCGCCTACCCGCCCAACGGGCGTAGGCGACGACGTCGAACAGCGATATGTGCACAACCGGGTGATGTTGGCGCCGTCAGAGTGTCAATCTGGATCCTTCCGGGTGACGCCAGTCGGCACCCCGGACCTCTACCTCGGCAAGGCCGCTGACCTCGGGGTGCTCGCGGCCGGTAGCAAGGGGAGGCGAGTACGACTTCAGGGCCTGCCACACGTCGTAGACGACTGGGTCGTCCCTTATGCCTCGACCTCGTCCTCCGGCGATCGACAGACTTGACCCCGCGAGAACCTGACTGCTATACCGATCTGTACAAAAGCTTTCGAGTGATTCAGCTACTACCTAAGGAGGGCGCGTTGGTGCCCCAGCCCGTCGACGACTTGATCACCGTGGAGCGCCGGCTGCCTGCGGCTCTAGTAACCCTGAATCTGCCCGAACAGCGAAACCCCTTGTCCGTGACGCTTATGAACAAGCTGAGGGAAACGCTGAAGGTGGTCGCCGCGGACCAGCAGGTTCGCGTGGTGGTCATCAAAGGCGCTGGCAAGATTTTCTCGTCGGGCCATGACCTGCGCGAGATGACGAATCGTACCCTCGACGAACAGCGCGAGATCTTCGACGCATGCACCGAGATGATGCAAACGATTCAGCGCATTCCGCAGCCGGTCATTGCCCAGGTGCACGGAGTCGCCGCTGCGGCTGGGTGTCAGCTCGTAGCAACGTGCGATTTGGCAATCGCGGCGGACTCGACTGTCTTTCTGACGCCCGGTGTTCGTATTGGATTGTTCTGCTCGACCCCGATGGTTGCCCTGAGTCGCAACGTGGGTCGTAAGCGGGCCATGGAGATGCTGCTTACCGGCGAGCCGATCAATGCCTCCACCGCGGTGGACTGGGGACTTATCAATAGGGCCGTGCCTGACGACGAGCTCGAATCGGAGGTCTGGCAACTCGTTGAGAAGCTCGCTGCATCGAGTCCCGTGACCATAGGCATCGGCAAGCACGCCTTCTACGAACAGATCGACATGTCTCAGTCGGCTGCTTACTCGCAGATGTCGGAGACGATGGCCAGCAACGCTATTGACTATGACGCCCAGGAGGGTATCGGCGCATTCCTGGAGAAGCGTAAGCCCATCTGGGAGGGAGACCGATAAGAGTAGGCACTTCTTTGAGCAGTTCGCTTGCCGTATTCCGAAGACGCGAGGGATGTTGAGCGACTAGCTAGCAGAGCACATTAGTGCTTTCGTGGAGCGATGTACGACGGGTCGGCAAGGATTCGCTGGAACCGGCCGCAAGTGAAGCGCTCAGGAAGTCGAGCAACGAACACACGTTCGTGCTCCCGAACGATTTGAACTGCTGCAGGACCTACTAGATGGGCGCCCGGAACGTCGCCGACACGGCCCACGGCAGGCTAGGCGAGCCTCCCGATTGGTCGAAGGTGCCCGCGTTCTAGTAGGAGAGTGCGCAAACGTTGCTCCGACAGAATTCAGTGCATTGGTCCGGTCGGAGCCGCGGTGCGCAGCGAAGGGGTGGAGGTGCACATCCGTGCACCTCCACCCCGTTCGAGGTTTGCCGGTAGGGGCTCGATCAGCTGAATCGGTCCGGCTTGGCGTTCCGGCGCGAGTGTCTTCCGCACCAGGGTGGGTAGCGGTGAACTGCCCTGCGGTGCCTTCATGGGCCATTCCCTGTCGAGGTCGCCAAACCAGCCCTGAAGAGATGAGTGAGGGCAAGCCTCGCACCGTCACAGAGGGAAGCAGTCCGAGTGATCGAGTACCCGTTGGAGTCGCCATCGTCTTCCTGGGGTCCTGATTGCCAGCGGGCAAAAGAAAGGAGTTTTACGCACGTCCTATGCACTCGATCGCGACACGCCGTCCCTGTCCACATCCGTTCCTCCCCGCTATTGAGTCATCCACAGATACAGGGCTAGGGTCGCTGTACATGCGCTGATGACCAAGCGCCCGCTTTGCCCGACGGCCCTGGATGCGTTATCCACACCTGTGGACAACCTTGTGGGAAGCGTGGGACGAGCGTGACAACAGGGGAAGGGGACGCCGTGGAGACCACCGTTGAGCTGACAGAGGTGTGGACCCTTGCCCTGGACTCCCTCACCGACGGGTCGCTGACCCCGCAGCAGCGGGCATTCGTCTCACTGACCCGCCCCCTGGGCCTGGTCGAGGACACCGCCCTCATCGCGGCCCCTAATGACTTCACCAAGGACGTGCTCGAGACACGCCTGCGGCCCGTGGTCACCGCCGCGCTTTCGGCGCAGCTCGGCCGCGACGTGCGCCTCGCCGTCACCGTCGATCCCGGCATCGCTTCCACATCCGATGAGGACGAGGTCGATGCGCTCGCGGATGCGACGTACCAGGAGGAGTTGCCCGATCTGGAGCCGGAAGGACCCGTCGATCGCCGCGGCAGCGGGTCGCCCGGGTCACGTGCCGAAGACGGCCGTCTCAATGCCAAGTACACCTTCGACACCTTCGTCATCGGCTCGTCCAACCGCTTCGCGCACGCCGCGGCCATCGCGGTCGCCGAGCAGCCGGCCAAGGCCTACAACCCTCTCTTCGTCTACGGAGGCTCCGGACTGGGCAAGACCCACCTGCTGCATGCCATCGGGCACTACGCGCGCACGCTCTACAAGGGCACACGCGTGCGCTATGTCAGCTCGGAAGAATTCACCAACGAGTTCATCAACTCCATCCGCGACGACAAGGCCGCGGCGTTCCAGCGCCGCTACCGCGACGTCGACGTTCTCCTGGTCGATGACATCCAGTTCCTGTCGGGCAAGGTGCAGACGCAGGAGGAGTTCTTCCACACGTTCAACACGCTGCACAACGCCAATAAGCAGATCGTCATCACGTCTGACCTCGCGCCCAAGCAGCTGCAGGACTTCGAAGACCGCATGCGCTCGCGCTTCGAGTGGGGTCTGACCACCGACGTCCAGCCCCCCGACCTCGAGACCCGTATCGCAATCCTTCGCAAGAAGAGCGCCCAGGAGCGTTTGCAGGCGCCCCCAGACGTGCTCGAGTTCATCGCATCCAAGGTCTCCAACAACATCCGCGAGCTAGAGGGTGCGCTCATTCGCGTCACGGCTTTCGCCTCGCTCAATCGCGCACCCGTCGACCTCGCCCTCGCCGAACTCGTGCTCAAGGACCTCTTCCCCACCGATGCCGGCCCGGAGATCACGTCCGCGCAGATCATGACGACGACCGCCGCCTACTTCGGGGTCAGCGTCGATGACCTCTGCGGCACATCGCGCTCGCGGGTGCTGGTGACGGCCCGGCAGATCGCTATGTACCTGTGCCGCGAACTCACCGACCTCTCGCTGCCCAAGATCGGCCAGGCATTCGGCGGCCGCGACCACACGACCGTGATGCACGCCGATCGAAAGATCCGCCAGCTCATTGGCGAGCGCCGCAGCCTCTACAACCAGGTCGCCGATCTCACGGCCCGCATCAAGTCCCAATCCCGCGGCTGAGGCCCGGTCGGCCGCCCACCCCTTCTGCGTGCCGACCACCCCACCCGCTGAGCGGTTTGGCACGGAGAACGCGGGGACCCCAGGTAACGGGGAGGTGTCGCCAGATCCCCAGTTGGGGACTACCTGTGGACAGTCCCTTCACGCCGCTGCCCCCTTCTACATCTTCTGTGGATAACTCCACCCGTTCATGGGGACTCCTCGCTCGCACTCGACGCTCCTCCACGGTCATCCACAACTCAGGGGTAGTTATCCACAGCCTTTCCGACAAGCCCTAGTAGTAGTTGACGTGGGCGAACGCCCGCTATCCCCACTATCCACCGGACCTATGACGATGACGCTAATGAGAAATCTAAGATGTCGAGTCACATCCATCTGCCGATTCAATGTGGACAGTTCACACCCCTCTAGCCGCTACACACTGGCGGTGGCAGGATGACGCGCCTAGGTGCGAGGAAGGGAACGCGAGGTGAAGTTCCGAGTCGAGCGTGATGTGCTCGCCGAGTCAGTCGCCTGGGCGGCCCGCACACTCCCGAGTCGTCCGTCGCTTCCGATTCTGGCTGGTCTACTCCTGGAGGTTGACAGCACCGGTCTGGTCGTGTCGAGTTTCGACTACGAAACCTCATCCCGCGCCGAAGTCGCCGTTGATGTGAGCGAATCAGGTAGAGCGCTCGTCTCGGGCCGCCTTCTAGCCGACATTGGGCGGGCACTCCCAGCTCAACCGGTCAACATCGCCCTCGATGGCACGCGTGTTGCGGTGGTGTGTGGCAAGTCATCATTTACGCTACCGACGTTCCCTGTCGAGGACTATCCGGCTCTACCGGCCATGCCGTCGTCCTCCGGCACCGTCCCTGGAGACGTCTTTGCTTCAGCAGTGGCCCAGGTCGCGATCGCGGCGGGTCGTGACGACACACTCCCCACCCTGACCGGTATACGCGTTGAGGTCGAGGGCGCCATGATCACCCTCGCGGCAACCGATCGCTATCGGCTGGCAATGCGCGAGTTCACCTGGACACCGGCGACCCCATCCCTGTCGGTGAATGCCCTGGTCCCAGCCCGCACCCTCGCCGAGACGGCCAAGTCGCTCGCGGGCGCTGAGACCGTCAACATTTCCCTGGCCGAAGGTGGCGAAGGCCTCATGGGGTTCGAAGGCGGCGGGAGACGCACGACCACTCGACTTCTCGACGGCGAGTTCCCCAAGTACCGATCGCTGCTGCCTAGTGAGACGCTGTCCGAAGCCACGGTCAGCACTACTGCGTTGATCGAATCCGTCAAGCGCGTATCCCTTGTCGCAGAGCGCAACGCTCCCGTGCGGCTTACCTTTGCCGACGGCGAAGTCGTCTTGGCAGCCGGCACATTTGACGAAGCGCAGGCGACCGAATCGGTGGAGTGCGACCTCCCGGGCGACGGCCTCGAGATCGCCTTCAACCCGCAGTACCTCCTCGACGGCCTGGGCGCACTCGATGCCGCGTTCACGAGGTTGTCCTTCACCCAGTCCACGCGTCCGGCCGTCCTCAGTGGCCTTACCGAAGCCGATGGCGCACCGGCGGACGACTACCGCTACCTGCTCATGCCGGTGCGCCTCGCGGGCTGACGCCCGTGGATTCGCCCGCGATCGTCCGGCACATTTCGCTCGCTGACTTCCGCAACTACGAGCATCTCGAGGTGTCCCTCGAGCCAGGCATCTCGTCGTTTGTTGGGCGCAACGGGCAGGGCAAGACCAATCTCATCGAGGCGGTCGTCTATCTCTCCACACTGGGCAGCCATCGCGTGGCGTCAGACGCTCCCCTCGTGCGAAGAGGAACCGAGCGCGCCCTGATCCGCGCCGATGTCGTGCGCGACGACCGCTCACTGCAGGTGGAGGTCGAGATCACGGCCGGCAAGTCCAACCGGGCCCGGATCAACAAGTCACCCGTGCCACGCACCCGTGAGATCCTCGGCATCGTCCGCACGGTGGTCTTCGCCCCCGAAGATCTCGCTCTGGTCAAGGGGGATCCTGCTGAGCGCCGCCGATTCCTCGATGACCTGCTTGTCCAGCGCCACCCACGGCTGGCGGGCACGCGTGCCGACTACGACCGATTGCTGAAGCAACGCAATGCGCTGCTCAAGTCAGCCGGGGCGGCAAGGCGGACTAATCCGCAGGATGTGACCCGCACTCTCGAGGTATGGGATGACCAGATCGCGTCGCTGGGAGCGGAGATAACCGTCAGCCGACGTGAACTCGCCGACCTCCTGCGCCCACGTGCGGCGTCGGCGTACGCCGAACTCATCGACAGCGGCGATACGATCGACTTTGACTATGAGACGAGCGTCCCCCATCTGGCGACGACAGACATCGTCGCGGCGCGTGAGGGCCTTCTCGCCGCCATGGCCGAGCGGCGGCGTGACGAGCTCGATCGGGGGGTGACGCTCGTGGGTCCGCATCGCGATGACCTTCTCCTCACCCTTGGGCCAGCCCCCGTCAAGGGCTATGCATCGCACGGCGAGTCCTGGTCGGCGGCACTCTCCCTGCGCTTGGCGTGCTACGACCTACTCACCGAGGAGGCGGCACCGCCCGTGCTCGTGCTGGACGATGTCTTCGCAGAACTCGATGCATCACGCCGAGCCCACCTTGCCGGGCGCGTGGCGCAGGCCCCCCAGGTGCTGATCACGGCGGCTGTTGCGGAGGATGTGCCCGCCCTCCTGGAGGGTGCACGCTTCGACGTCATGGACGGGACGGTGGAACGCTGTGGCTGATGGCAACCCCACCCCACCCGACAGGGACGGCCTAGCCGTCTCGGCGGGCCCGGACCTAGCTCGCGCACTCATTGCTCGAGCGAAATGGTCGGCCAAGAATGCACCGAAACAAACCTGGTCAAGCGACGCCGGACGACGGCAGAGCCCCTACTCAAGCGCGCACACCGACGACCGCGATCCGCAGCGCGTCGACGATGTCCTGCGCACATGGGTGCGCGACCAGGGCGTGGAAGCCGAGATCGGCGCGGGCGGCCTAGCGGCTCTTTGGACCCAGATCGTGGGCCCGGACATCGCCGACCACGTGGTCCCCGACGCCGTCACCGAGACCGAGAACGGCCGGGAACTCCTCCTGCGCGCCGAGTCGACGGCCTGGGCAACCCAGGTGCGCACCCTGATCCCACAGATCTCGCAACGCATCACGCAGACCCTGGGAATCGGCATCGTCGACCGCATCAAGGTCGTGGGTCCGGCACCCCCGCGACGGGCGACGGGCACCCGGCGAGTCCCCGGTCCTGGCCCCCGGGACACCTACGGCTGAGCGCTACGCAGAGCGATTCGAGGCCGGGGGGCACCATGATGGTTGTGACCCCCCCTGCTGATTGCTCCAAGCCGTCCCCAGGGCCCGTCCCGGGCATACGTGGGTGGGGTTTGGTCGTTAGGATGAGACTTCGGTGGAGATCCGCCGTATCCCCCGATCTGGCGGCCCCCCGGCCGTCGACCGCAGACCAGGAGGCAGCCCGCCCGTGTCGTATGACGCCAGCGCCATCACCGTGCTCGAAGGCCTCGACGCCGTCCGCAAGCGCCCCGGCATGTACATCGGCTCGACCGGCGAGCGTGGCCTGCACCACATCGTCTACGAGGTCGTCGACAATTCCGTCGATGAAGCAATGGCCGGCTACGCCACCCACATCACCGTCACACTCCTGGCCGATGGCGGCGTGCGCGTCACCGACAACGGTCGCGGCATCCCGGTCGATGAGCACCTCGTAGAGAAGAAGCCCGCCGTCGAAGTCGTGCTCACCGTCTTGCACGCCGGCGGCAAGTTTGGCGGCGGTGGCTACTCCGTCTCCGGCGGCCTCCACGGAGTAGGAGTGTCGGTTGTCAACGCGCTATCCACTCGGCTCGATGTCGAGATCAAGCGCGATGGCTTCGTGTGGACGCAGACCTATGAGCACGGCGTACCCACGGCGCCACTGAAGAAGGGTGCCAAGACTGACGAGCACGGCACGACGGTGACATTCTGGGCGGACACCAATATCTTCGAGACAACCTGGTACGACACCGCGACTCTGGCACGCCGGTTCCAGGAGATGGCATTCCTCAATCGCGGCCTCACCCTCACCCTCATCGACGAGCGTCGTCGCCCGGGCCTGGTCGAGGAGTTCGGCGGCGACGACATCGCCGAGGTGACCTATCACTACGAGGGCGGCATCGCTGATTTCGTGCGCCACCTCAACTCCAGCAAGGGCGTGGGGAATCCATCGGTGATCGAACTCGCGGGCGAGGATGACAAGAAGGGTCTTCAGGCGGAGATCGCCATGCAGTGGAATGCCGGCTACAACGAGGCAGTCCACACCTTCGCCAACACCATCAACACGACCGAGGGGGGCACGCACGAGGAAGGGTTCCGTGCGGCCCTGACCTCGCTGCTCAACAAGTTCGCGCGCGAGTGGAGCATCCTCAAGGAGAAGGACGCCAACCTCTCGGGTGAAGACGTGCGCGAGGGAATCACCGCGATCGTTAGCGTAAAGCTCAAGGAGCCCCAATTCGAAGGCCAGACCAAGGGCAAGCTCGGCAACACCGAAATGAAGACATTCGTGCAGAAGGTCGTCAACGATCAACTCGGTGCGTGGCTCGAGCAAAACCCGGCCGAAGGCAAGGACATCGCCCGCAAGGCTGTTAACGCCGCCACCGCGCGCATCGCAGCCCGTAAGGCGCGCGACCTGGCCCGCAATCGCAAGGGACTCCTCGGCGGTGCGGGCATGCCCGGCAAGCTCATCGACTGCTCCAGCCGCGAGCCGGAGGAGTGCGAGGTCTTCATCGTCGAGGGCGATTCGGCCGGCGGTTCCGCGCGCCAGGGTCGCGACCCGCGCACGCAGGCGATCCTGCCCATTCGCGGCAAGATCCTCAACGTCGAGAAGGCACGCATCGACAAGGTGCTGCAAAACAACGAGGTGCAGGCGCTCATCTCAGCGCTCGGCACCGGCGTCCACGACGACTTCGACATCAACCGACTGCGCTACCACAAGCTCGTGTTGATGGCCGACGCCGACGTTGATGGCCAGCACATCCGCACGCTGCTGCTCACCCTCATCTTCCGGTTCATGCCCAAGCTCATCACCGAGGGCTACGTCTTCCTCGCGCAGCCGCCGCTCTTTAAGCTCAAGTGGCAGCGGGAAACCCCCGAATACGCCTACTCCGACCGAGAGCGCGATGCGCTCCTTGAGGCTGGCCTCGCTGCGGGCAAGAAGTTACCCAAGGAAGAGGGCATCCAGCGCTACAAGGGCCTGGGCGAGATGAACGCCGACGAACTTTGGGAGACCACCATGGATCCCGCTCGCCGCGTCCTCTTGCAGGTCACCCTCGACGACGCGGCCCAGGCCGACGAGACCTTCAGCGTCCTCATGGGGGAGGACGTGGAGTCCCGTCGCAACTTCATCCAGCGCAACGCACGCGACGTGCGTTTCCTCGACATCTGATGACCCGGGAGTCTCGACGTGCCTGACGACACCGTGATCGACGAGACGACCCCGCCCGGCGGTCGCATCGAGCCGGTCGACCTCCAGGTGGAGATGCAGCGCTCCTACCTCGACTACTCGATGAGCGTCATCGTCTCCCGCGCCCTGCCCGACGTGCGCGACGGCCTCAAGCCTGTGCACCGCCGGGTTCTCTACGCGATGTACGACGGCGGCTATCGACCCGACCGCAACTTCTCCAAGTCCGCGCGCGTTGTCGGCGACGTTATGGGCAACTACCATCCGCACGGCGATACAGCCATCTACGACGCACTCGTCCGCCTCGCGCAGCCCTGGTCACTGCGCTATCCGCTCGTCCAGGGGCAGGGCAACTTCGGATCTCAGGGCAACGACCCCCCCGCCGCCCAGCGCTACACCGAGTGCCGCATGGCGCCGCTGGCCATGCAGATGGTGCGCGATATCGACGAGGAGACGGTCGACTTCGCCCCCAACTACGACGGTCGCACCCTCGAGCCCGTCGTGCTCCCGAGCCGCTTCCCTAATCTCTTGGTCAATGGCAGCGCGGGCATCGCTGTCGGCATGGCCACTAATGTTCCCCCGCACAACCTGCGCGAAGTCGCGTCGGGCGTGCAGTGGATGCTCGATAATCCTGGAGCATCGCGCGAGGAGGCACTCGAGGCGCTAATCGAGCGCGTCAGCGGTCCTGACTTCCCGACCGGTGGACTCATCGTCGGACGGCGCGGCGTCGAGGATGCGCTGCGCACCGGGCGTGGCGCTATCACCATGCGCGCCGTCGTCACGGTCGACGAGGACAGCAAGGGGCGCCAGCTCCTCATCATCACCGAACTGCCCTACCAGGTGAATCCCGACAACCTTTTGCTGCGCATCGCTGAGCTGGTGAGCGACGGCAAGATCGGCGGGATCGCCGATGTGCGCGACGACTCCTCCTCGCGCACCGGCATGCGCCTTGTCATCGAGTTGAAGCGTGACGCCGTGGCACAGGTCGTGCTCAACAACCTCTACAAGCACACGCAACTCCAGGAGACGTTCGGCGCCAACATGCTGACGCTGGTCGATGGCGTCCCCCGCACTTTGAGTATCGAACAGTTTGTGCGGTCGTGGATCGCGCACCAGATCGAGGTCATCCAGCGCCGCACTCGCTATCGCCTGCGCAAGGCCGAGGAGCGCGCCCATATCCTGCGCGGCTACCTCAAGGCCCTCGACGCACTCGACGAGGTCATCGCCCTAATTCGCGCATCGGCCACCGTCGAGGACGCGCGCACCGGCCTTATGGGCCTGCTCGAGATCGACGAGCTTCAGGCAACCGCGATCCTCGACATGCAGTTGCGCCGTCTAGCGGCCCTGGAGCGGCAGAAGATCATCGACGAGTTCGACGAGTTGATGGCTAAGATCGCCGATTACAACGACATTCTCGCCTCCGAGCCGCGTCAGCGCTCGATCGTGAGCGAGGAATTAGCAGAGGTCGTCACCGACTTTGGAGATGACCGGCGCACGCAGTTCATCCCATGGGATGGGGATGTGACCCACGAGGATCTCATCGCCGAGGAAGATGTCGTCGTCACCATCACGGCCGGCGGCTATGCCAAGCGCACCAAGACCGACCTCTACCGGGCCCAGCGGCGAGGTGGCCGGGGAGTGCGCGGAGCAGCGCTGCGCCAAGACGACGTCGTCGAGCACTTCTTCGTCACGACGACCCACCACTGGATCCTGTTCTTCACCACCAAGGGGCGTGTCTACCGGGCGAAGGCCTACCAGCTCCCCGAGTCGGGCCGAGATGCCAAGGGCCAGCACGTCGCCAACCTGCTGGCCTTCCAGCCCGACGAGCAGATCGCACAGGTGCTCACGATTCGCGACTACGAACAGGCGCCCTATCTCGTGCTGGCCACCCGCAAGGGCATGGTCAAGAAGACAGCCCTCACCGAATATGACTCCAATCGCAGTGGCGGGGTCATTGCCATCAACCTGCGCGACGACGACGAGGTCATCTCGGCGCAGTTGGTGAGCCCCGACGATGACCTCCTGCTGGTGTCCCGCAAGGGCCTCTCGGCACGCTTCCATGCGAGCGATGCCCAACTGCGACCCATGGGCCGTGCAACGGGTGGCGTGATCGGCATGCGCTTCCGCGGCGGCGACGAGCTCTTGAGCATGGATGTCGTGCGCGAGGGCACCTTCGTGGTCACAGTCACCGACGGTGGCTTTGCCAAGCGCACCCCGGTTGAGGATTGGGCGTCCAAGGGGCGGGGCATCCTCGGCGTACGCGCGATGCGCCTGGTCGAGGAGCGAGGCGGCCTGGTCGGCGCGGTTGTCTGCGAGATCGATGACGAGATCTTCGCGGTGGCATCTGACGGCATCGTGATTCGCACGCGCGTGGAGGAACTGCGCGCATCCGGCCGCGACACGATGGGTGTCCGGCTGATGAATCTCGGTGATGACCGCAGCCTCGTAGCCGTTGCCCGTGCGGGCGACCACGAAGAGGGCGACTACGGTCACGACCTGGCCCGTGACGACGTCGCGGTGGGCGAATCCGCCGCTCCGCAGGGTTAGTCTGGTGACTTCACGCACGATCGGGAGGGCTTGGTGTCCAGCAGCGCGGTGACCGGTACCCCCGCCGAGGGGCCCGTGTCGCCTACGCCGATAGGGCGCACCCTCGACAAGGTGAGCAGTCGCGACGCGACCCCGGTAGTGGGAATCCCGCCTGTGCTCGAGGCGCCGCCGCCTTCGCCGCCCGTGGTCAGTCACGCACCAAAGGCAGCACTGCGCGGCAAGGCGCGAGGCGCTCCCAGGCGCGCGCGACTTTACGTCTATCGCCTCGACGCGTGGTCGGTGATGAAGGTCGCATTCATGCTGTCGGTGGCAATGGCGATCGTCATCGTGTCCGCTGTGGCCGGTGCCTGGTACCTCCTCGACTACAGCGGGGTCATCGCCACGATGGCGCGCAATGTCGACGAGGTGATCGGTTCGGGCACGACGACCTTCGACCTCGAGGCAGTGCTCGCATTCGACCGCGTCATGGGGATCGCCGTCGTCGTGGCCGCATTTGAGATCGTCCTCGTGTCGATCCTGGCCGGCATATTCGCCGTGCTCTATAACCTCACGGTCGGCATTACCGGCGGTGTCGAGGTCACGTTTACCGACGCCTTCTAGTCGTTCGCGCTACCGTGCCGGGGTGACCGCGACCGGAACGACGCCGCGCGCGGTCCTTCTCCCGGCCCGTGTCCGTCTCGTTGCTGCCAGCGGCCTCATGCTATTTGTGCAACTTGCCCTCATCCGATGGTCGGGGGCAAACCTCGTCCACCTGTCCTACTTCTCCAATCTGATCCTGCTGGCGGCCTTCCTCGGCATCGGGTTGGGATTCCTGCGGGCTCGTCGTTCCTTCGACTTCGGCCGCTACGCGCCGATCACCGTGCTCGTCCTCGTCGCCTTCATCACCGTCTCCCCCGCGAAGATCGAGGGGTCGTCCACCGACCTGATCTTCTTCACCGAGGTGCGACCTACGGGCCTGCCCACGTGGGTCACGCTGCCACTGGTCTTCGTGGTCGTGGCCCTAGCCATGACCAGTCTCGGTGAGATCACGGGCCGCGCGTTCATCGAGTTCACCGCCCTCGATGCCTATCGCTGGGACATCGTTGGCTCGATCGGCGGCACCCTGCTCTTCACCGTGATCTCGTTCCTGCGTGCGCCGTCATGGGTCTGGCCATCGGTCATGCTCGTCACGCTGATCCTGCTCTATGGCCGCCGACTGCCCGTGCTGTCGTGGATCGCGAGTGCCGCCATCATCGTCATCCTGGTGCTGGAGTCGGTCGCACCAGGTGTCTCGTGGTCGCCGTACTACAAGGTGACGACCCAGGACTACGTGAGCGAGGAGTCGGGTCCGTGGACGGCCATCCAGGTCAATGGCATCCCGCACCAAAACGTGCTCGATGCGAATAAGCGCCTGGATATGGAGCCGATGTATGGGCGCCCCTACGAGCGCGCTGTCGACAATCCACTGGGCCGCGTGCTCATCATCGGGGCGGGCACCGGCACCGATGTCGCGCTGGCGCTGAAGCGAGGGGCTCAGAGCGTCGATGCCGTCGAGATCGATCCGCGCATCCAGCAGATCGGCGTCGAGAAGAACCCCAACCAGCCCTACGCCGACCCGAGGGTCAGTGTTTACATCGACGATGGCCGCGCGTTCCTCTCGCGCACGGACCACGAGTACGACCTCATCCTCTTCGCCCTGCCGGACTCCTTGACCCTCGTCTCGGGCGCGAGCCAGCTGCGACTGGAGTCCTACCTCTTCACGCGGGAGTCGATCCAGGAGGCATACGACCACCTCAGCCCCGACGGCGTCTTCGCGATGTACAACTACTACCGCGAGGACTGGCTCATCAATCGCCTGGCGGGCACCGTCGAGGGCGTCTTCGGTCACGCACCCTGCCTGGATCGATTCACCGCCGTGCAGTCGCTGGCCGTGATCGCGGTCGGCAAGTCTGCGGACAATGCCGTGTGCGCGCCGGGGGCCGTGTGGGAACGTGACGCAATCGTCGCCCTCGGCGAGGACATCCCCGTGCCGTCGGCAGATGACCATCCCTTCCTCTACCTCAAGAACGCGTCCATCCCCGGGCTCTACCTGCTGGTGATCGCGCTGATCCTGGGCGTCTGCCTGATCGCGATTCGCGTCGTCGGGGGTCCGCTGAGGCAAATGCGCGGCTACGCGGATCTGTTCCTCATGGGCATGGCGTTCCTGCTCCTCGAGACGCGATCGATCACGACGTTCGCGCTGCTCTTCGGCACGACGTGGCTGGTCAACGCCCTTGTCTTCGCTGGAGTCTTGATCGCCGTGTTGTGTGCCATCGAGGTGACGCGCCGCTTCACCGTGCCGCGAGCCCCCATAATCGCGGGCCTCTTCATCTCCTTGGCCGTTGCCTGGCTTATCCCCAACGCCTGGCTGCTGACCCTGCCGGTGCCGCTGCGCCTACTGGCGGCGGTGATCCTGGCATTCGCCCCCATCTTCTGCGCCAACCTCTACTTCACGTCCCGGTTCAAGGGGGCGGCCAACCCGACGGCCGCCTTCGCCGCTAATCTCTTCGGCGCCATGATCGGCGGCTGCCTGGAGTACCTCTCGCTGCTGACCGGCTACCGCTTCCTGCTCATCGTCGCGGCCGTGATCTACCTCGCCGCCGTGCTCGTCGGTCGCCGTCACCTGTCGGGTGCTCCGGTTCGTAGAATCTAGAGCAAACGTCCCCGTCGCTGTGTACTCTACGTTGGCTGCTTGGGGCCTATAGCTCAGCTCGGTTAGAGCGCTTCCCTGATAAGGAAGAGGTCGGTGGTTCAAGTCCACCTAGGCCCACATGAAGAAACTATTGCTCGTCGTCGCCCTGGCCGGCATCGGCTACCTCGTCTATCGCCAGGTCATGGCGAGCCGCGCCGAGGACGACCTGTGGACCGAGGCGACCTCGGTCCCGGACCTCACGTAGTTACAGCGGCGTCAGCGCCTAAGCGCTGACGCTGCGCCAGGCGAAGCCCCACGGGAGTACTTCGCGGGAATCCGCGCGTCCAGGTGTTGGTGGCCGTCTAAACCGTTAGCAACTTCGGCTCGGCCGTGGCAATGCTGGCCTTGACCTACGTGTCCTACGTCATCACCAGCAGCCTCATGGTCGCGGTCATCATCGCTGCAGTGTCCGCGCTTTTCGCGCTGCTATTGACGCGCCCCGCCACCGGCCCATGTGGTGCGCCATCATGCGCGCCACGGCTCCGTGGCCCGGACACTGCCGGGGGATGTGGTGCCGGTCGGGCGCCATGGACCCGATCCCGTAGCATCGGATGGTCCTCCGGGGGCTTAGCTCAGTTGGTAGAGCGCTGCCTTTGCAAGGCAGAAGTCAGGGGTTCGAGTCCCCTAGCCTCCACGTATACAGATCGACGTTTAGGCCGATGTCGTCTGTCCCTGGTGCTGCATCGGCAAGCGCCGCTTGCAGAGTGCGCTCGCGGAGCGGGGGCATCGCCAACGAGGTGGAGATCGTGCATCGCGCGTTCCAGCTAGGTCCGATGGCTAGCACCACGACTGAGCCGACGATCGAGCATCCTGCGGCGTCTTCCGCGTCGATGACCTTGTGGGTTTGGCGTGCGAGGTCGGGCTCGACGCTGATACGGCTGGCGAGATGCTCAGCGGGCACGGCGTATCTCGATCAGGTGCTCGCACGCACCTTCGGTGCCTCCGGCGTGCCGTTCTGCGTCGTCGACCGGACCACGGCGTCTCCGGAGCCCAGCCGCTGGATGTCTTCCTCAGCGCGCCCGACCAGGCCCAAGCCCCCGCCCGCTAACGCCCAACCCAACCCGCACCCCCCTCCCGTTTCTCCCACAATGTGGGAGAAACGGTTGAAATGAGCCGCCGGAAGGGTCCAAACCCACCGTTTGTCCCGGTCCTCACGCCGTCGAACCGTGCAGCAGCTCCGGTGCGGGTCTGTGCGTACGATGATGCCGACCCCAACACGACAGGATCCCCGCATGCCCGACTCCACCACCAAGGCCACGCTGCACACCTCGATGGGCGACATCAACGTCATCCTCTACCCCGACCAGGCGCCCAAGACCGTCAAGAACTTCGTCGGGCTCGCCGAGGGCACCCAGGAGTGGACCGACCCGCAGGCACGCACCAAGACGACCAAGCCGCTCTACGACGGCACGATCTTCCACCGCATCATCCCCGGCTTCATGATCCAAGGTGGTGATCCGCTTGGCTCCGGAATGGGTGGTCCCGGCTACCGCTTCAACGACGAGTTCAGCCCCGAACTGCAGTTCGACCGGCCCTATCTGCTGGCCATGGCCAACGCCGGCCCCAACACCAACGGCTCCCAGTTCTTCATCACCGTGGCCCCGACGTCGTGGCTGAACTTCAAGCACTCGATCTTCGGCGAGGTGGCGGACCAGCCATCACGTGACGTGGTGGATGCGATCGCTGCCGTGCCGACCGGTGCGCAGGATTGCCCGGTGACCCCGGTGGAGATCACGGGCATCACCGTCACGCGCGGGTGAGCGAGGCCAGCCCGCCACCGATTCCGGCGGGTCCTACCCCTCCCGGCACCTGCTTGCAGCATCCTGACCGGCAGACCTACATCCGCTGCACACGCTGTAATCGCAGCATCTGCCCGGAGTGCATGCGGTCGGCGCCCGTGGGCTTCCAGTGCCCCGAGTGCGTCGGCGAGGCGGCCCGCAACGTCAGACAGCCCGTCACCGTGAGCGGGGGATCTCTCGTCGCGCGCCCCTACGTCACCTACACGGTCATTGGCATTACGGCCGCCGTGTTCAGCGTCCAGTTGCTCGTTGGCCTTGGCGAGCTCGCCAACGAGTTTGGGATGTGGCCGTTTGGCATCGCTCTCTTTGGGGAGTGGTACCGGCTGCTGACTGCCGCGTTTCTGCACGGATCATTCCTGCACATTGCCTTCAACATGTATGTGCTCTTCGCTCTCGGCCCGACATTGGAGCGGGTGCTCGGACACGTGCGATTCCTGGTGCTCTACCTCGTGGCAGCGCTAGGCGGCAGCGTGGCCTCATACACGTTCTCTGATCCGCGCACCGTGTCGGTCGGAGCATCCGGAGCCATCTTCGGGCTCATGGGCGCGCTGATCGTGGCCGGTCGGCGCCTGAAGTGGGATATCACCCAGGTGCTCGTGCTCCTGGGCATCAACGTCGTCATCGGCTTCCTGAGCCCTGACGTCGACTGGCGGGCTCACTTCGGGGGGCTCGTGGTGGGTGCCGTGGTAGCCGGGGTGTTCGTGTGGACGCCGCCGCCGCTGAAGGCGTCGCGTGCGCTGTGGCAATGGCTCGGGGTCCTTGCCATCCTGGGAGTGTTGTTGGCGGTGACCATGTGGCGCACGGGGGAGTTGGTAGCGCTCGCATCGGCAGTGAGTTAGCGCCTATCCACAGGTTGTCCACGGGTGGGGAGAACTACATCAGTGTGAGTCGCCGGTCATGTCGAGGCGGGTGAGGTCGGCGCCGGGGCACTGTGCGCCCGCCTTGTGGCGCAGCCGTTGGGCACCTTCGCGCCGGCGATGCCGGTGGCGGGTAGGGCAAGGCCCGCCACGGCTGCGGCGGGTGCCCTCACCCGAGCGGCCCAATCGCAGTGCCTTGACACCATGCCCGAAGGACAGGTCACGGGCGGCCCGGAGTGCGCGGCACACGGCAAGTGAGCCGCGACGTATCCGCTCGTGCACCCAACCATTACGCTGACCGAGCCAGATGCAAGCAGGAGGAGCACCGTGCCGGAGTCAAAGGGCCGCAAGCGCGACGACTACGTCCCCCCGCCGGACAAGACCGACCGCAAGCCGGTCAAGTTCAGCTCAGCCGCGTGGGTGGCCCCCGTGATGGTCGCCTGCTTCGTCTTCGGCCTGCTCTGGATCGTGGTCTTCTACATCGCTGGTCCCGACGTCCCCTTCATGAACTCCATCGGCGGCACCTACAACGCCTTGGTTAATGTGGCCATTGGTTTCGCCTTCATCACCGCCGGATTCGTGATCTCGACTAAGTGGCGGTAAGAGCGTCAAGCGTATGAGCCGCATCCTGGTCATCGACAACTACGATTCCTTCGTCTTCAATCTCGTCCAATACCTCTGGCAGTTGGAGGCCGAGGTCGACGTACGTCGCAACGACGAGGTGACGCCCGAGCAGGCACTCGACTACGACGGCGTACTGCTCTCGCCCGGGCCAGGCACGCCTGAAGACGCCGGCGTGTGCATGGAGGTCGTACGCCGATGCGCGGGTGAGGTCCCGATCCTCGGCGTATGCCTGGGGCACCAGGCGATCGCTGCCGTCTACGGCGGCATCGTCGATCGCGCGCCCGAGCTCCTGCACGGCAAGACCTCGCTGGTGCATCACCACGGCGAAGGCGTGCTGGCCGGGCTGCCCGAGCCGTTCACGGCGACCCGCTACCACTCGCTCGTCGTACTCCCCGACTCCGTGCCGAAGGCGCTTGAGGTCACCGGCGCGACCGACTCGGGGGTCGTCATGGCCCTGCGGCATCGCGAACTGGCGGTCGAGGGCGTGCAGTTCCACCCCGAGTCCGTGCTCACCGAGGGTGGTCATCGGCTACTGGCCAACTGGCTGTCAACGTGCGGCGATGCTGACGCGGTACGCCGCTGCGAGGGCCTGGCTCCCGTGGTGGGCAGCTAGGCCCGATTAGGCCGATCGCGGCGGCACGGCGTACTCTCTACGAGGCCCTCCCGCCGGGAGGACGCACCGGGGAGCAATCCCCCACCTCCTGCTCCGGAGAGTCCGGGGCCCTTGAGTCCAGAGGAGGTCGGCGACTGCATGCGCCGATATGAAGTCATGGTCATCCTGGACCCCGATCTCGAAGAGCGCACCGTTGCGCCGTCTCTCGAGACATTCCTCAACGTGGTCAAGCAGGACGGCGGCCAGGTCGACAAGGTCGACATCTGGGGCCGTCGCCGCATGGCCTACGAGATCAACCACAAGCCCGAGGGCATCTACGCCGTCCTGGAGGTCACGTCCAGCCCCGCGGCCGTCGCCGAGCTCGACCGCCAGCTCAACCTCAACGAGGCCGTGATCCGCACCAAGGTCACGCGCTCGGCAGGGACCTGAGATGGCAGCCGGCGACATCAACGTGACGGTGGTGGGCAACCTCACCAACGATCCCGAGCTTCGCTTCACCCCGAGCGGTGCTGCGGTGGCCTCCTTCACGGTGGCCTCCAGTTCGCGCTACCTCGACAAGGCGACCAACGAGTGGAAGGACGGTGACACCGTCTTCATGCGTTGCAGCGTGTGGCGCCAGTACGCCGAAAATGTCGCCGAGTCGCTGCAGAAGGGCATGCGCGTCGTCGTGACGGGTCGCCTCAAGCAGCGCTCCTACGAGACCCGCGAGGGCGAGAAGCGCACCGTGGTGGAGATGGAGGTCGACGACGTCGGCCCGGCGCTCCGCTACGCGACCGCCAAGGTCACCCGCACCCAGCGTGGTGAGGGTGGCGGCGGGGGCGGTGGCTACAGCGGCGGCTCCGGTGGAGGCGCCCCGGCAGACGATCCCTGGGCCCAAGGCGGCGGTGGCGCCTCCTTTGACGAGCCCCCCTTCTAGGACTTACCGACCCTTCGACTTCAGGAGTGAACAACCCATGGCGAACGACCGCAAGAAGGAGCGCAGCAACAAGCGCGCCGAACTCAAGCGCATCCCCAAGCCGGGCGCATGCATCTTCTGCAAGGACGACGCACAGCCGATCGACTATAAGGAAACCGGCATGCTGCGCAAGTACATCTCCGATCGCGGCAAGATCCGCGCTCGACGCGTCACGGGCTGCTGCACGCAGCACCAGCGCGAGATCGCGACCGCTGTGAAGAACGCGCGGGAGATGGCTCTGCTGCCCTACACGGCCACGGTGCGATAGGAGACCGACATGAAGCTCATCCTTACTCAGGAGGTCGGCGGTCTCGGCGTGCCCGGAGACGTGGTCGAGGTCAAGGACGGCTATGGCCGCAACTTCCTCGTGCCGCGCGGAAAGGCCATGCTGTGGACCAAGGGCGGCGAGAAGCAGATCACCCAGATCAAGCGGGCGCAGGACGCCCGCGAGGTCCGTGACCTGACCCACGCCAAGGAGATCAAGGCGCAGCTAGAGGGCCTCCAGGTCGTCGTGCCCGCGCGCGCTGGAGAGAGCGGCAAGCTCTTCGGCTCGGTGACCAACGCCGACGTCGTCGCGGCCGTCCGCAAGGCAGGCGGCCCCCTGCTCGATAAGCGCAGTGTCGATGTGGGCGCCGTCAAGGCGATCGGTGCGCACAAGGCCAAGGTCAAGGTGCACCCCGAGGTCACTGCTGCGGTCAACTTCACCGTCGTGGCCCAGTAAGGCCCAGTCCCTCGGGGGCCACGGGCGTTGCATCAGGATGGGGAGTCGGGCGACGAGGCCGTCGGCCGCTGACTGCAGCATCCGCAGCACGCCGGTGAACCCGTCGACATCACCGAATCACGGGTCGGGGACGTCGAGCCGCGGATCGGCGTCCGGGATCCCGGCCACCGCCGGATTGACAACGACCTGACGGCTCAGGTCGACGTCATCGACCCGAGCCCGCATGATGGCCTCGGCCATCGGCGATCGACAGATATTGCCCAGGCACATCGTGGTAACGGTGAACGTCACGCCCTCACCTCGGACCAGAATGTGTCAAACAGGGCATGGGCCTGGAAGCGGTTTTCGTCTGTGCGCGCATTGAGGGCATCGATGTATTGCTGCCATTGCCACTGCGGCATCTGGAGGTCCTCGAACATCCCTTGAAGCCCGTGTGCGTCCACCTCCGCGTGGAACTGCAGACCCCAGGCGCGCCCGTATCGGAAGCCCAGCGTGGCATGCCCGGCCTCCGCGAGGAGTTCGGCGTTGTCGGGCAGAGTGAAGCGATCTTGGTGGAGCAACATCCAGGGCGCACGCATCTCGGGGATGTCGGTGTCGGGCGTCTCCCATGCGATCACGGTGCGGTCCTGCTGGGTCACCTCGCCGCCGAGCGCCTTCGAAAGAAGCTGACCGCCAAAGCACAGGCCCAGCAGTGGGCGGTCTTGCGCGACACGATGCTGCGCGAGTGCGACCTCTGCGGCAATCGCGGCCGCCGCGTGGGGTGGATCCGTGGGCGCATCCATGGTGCGGGTCATGGTCCAGACGGAGCCGAGGATGATGACCAGATCAGCATCGTCGGCCGCGGTCACGGGCAGGATCTCGTCACGGACCAGTCGCGTCACGGCAAAGTCGTGTGCTGCCAGCCATGGGCCTAGGTGGCCGAGTTCGGCGCCGACCTTGGGATTGGCGATCACGGCTGCGGTGGGCACGCGGGAATTGTGCCACTAGCCGGTCGAGGTGACGACCCTAGACTTCGCCCGTGTCCGTGGCCTGGTCCTACTGTGTCCTCGATGCGGCTGGTGCCGTCGTTGATGAGTGCGATGCCGACCGCGTGCAGTCGACCGCCAGCGTGGGCAAGGTCTTTCTTCTGTGCGAGGCTGCCGAACTCATTGTGTCTGGCCAGCTCGATCCGGGTCGACTGCTCACGCGGGAACCCGGGCTGCAGGTGGCGGGTTCAGGGCTGTGGCAGCACCTGTGGCAGCAGCAATTGCCCGTCGCCGATGTGTGCCAATTGATCGGTGCTGTAAGCGATAACTGGGCGACCAACACGCTGCTCGACCTTATCGGGATCGATGCTGTGCGCATGCGCGCCCGAATGCTGGGCTGTGAGTGCAGCGAACTTCACGACTACGTCCGTGATGACCGTCGACCGGAGCACCCTCCGACGCTGTCGGAGGGCACCGCGCGCGAGCTGGCCGAGGTCGCACGCCGCATCCATGCCGGCGCAGCAGGAGTCCTCGTTGGGGGGATCACACCAACCGCGGCATTGATGGTGGAGCGCTGGCTCCTAGTCGGGGTCGATCTCTCGCTGGTGGCCGCACCCTTGCAGCTCGATCCCCTGGCGCATCTATCGGACGACCCCACGGTGTGGAGCAAGACGGGTTTCGACCACGAGGTCCGCGCGGACATCGGGGTTGCGTGGGGCGGGGAGCGATCCCTTGCCTACGCGGCGATAGCGACGTGGCCGGTTGACCTGGAACCGTCAGCGAATCCGGTGGACTTGATGCACTCCCTGGGGCGCTCCATTGCTGAGCGCTTAGCGAATGGCGCCGGGCACTAGCCAGGCGCTGCCCCGCGCGCGCCAGCGAAGCACGATCGCGCGCGAGTAGTGACCAGCCGAGCGCCCACCACGGTGCGGTGACGGTGAGACTGAGGTCGCGCACAAACCAGGCGGCAGGCACAAACGCGCGGCTCGGCCAAAGGGGCCACCACGATGCCGAGTGGGTTGCCCGAAGCGATGCCGAGGGTGGCGACACCGTGACGGTATCCGGGGGCTCCAAGAACTTTTTATCCCCAGCCCGGGGAAAGTGTTTCCGCACGTCAGAGCCCACTTGTGACGGAAGATTCTTGCCCTCCCCCCAACCTGTCCCCAGGCTGTGAACGTGCCGCAGGGGGTTTCCCCCCGGTCATCCACAGGGCCATCCACAGGGCCCATCGACAGGGGTGCTCGAGGCCCATAGGTTCCTCGGCGGAGGCCGTGGCGGAGCCAGGAACCAGGCCCTGTCGGCCCCCCCTGGTATCCACGACGGGTGAGCCCAAGACAGGAGGTGGCGTGAGCGTCTCCGAGCTCCCCGTCCCCTACGACGAGGGTCCTCCCTCCGATCGCATGCCACCGCAAGACGTTGCCGCCGAGCAATCCGTCCTCGGCGCGATGATGCTGAGCAAAGACGCCATCGCCGATGTCGTCGAAGACCTGCGGGTGGGCGACTTCTACCGTCCGGCGCACGCCACTGTCTACGACGCGATCATAGAGATTTACGGCCGCGGCGACCCTGCCGATGCCGTCACGGTGGCGGCCGAGCTCACTCGCACCGGCGAGCTTGCTCGGGTCGGTGGAGCGTCATACCTCCACACCCTCGTATCCCTCGTACCCACTGCTGCTAACGCGGGCTACTACGCGCGCATCGTCAAGGAGCGCGCGATCCTGCGGCGACTTGTCGAGGCAGGCACACGCATCGTGCAGTTGGGCTATACCGGCGAGGGCGATGTCGATGATGTCGTGGATCGCGCGCAGGCCGAGGTCTACGAGGTCACCGAACGCCGCACCGCGGAGGACTACCTCCCTCTGCGCGAGCTCATGGATGGGGCGCTCACTGAGATCGAGGCCATCGCCAATCGCGGCGGTGAGATGGTGGGTGTGCCCACGGGGTTTACCGACCTCGACTCGCTGACCAACGGACTGCATCCCGGCCAGCTCATCATCATTGCGGCGAGGCCGGCCTTGGGCAAGTCGACCCTGGCCGTGGATATCGCGCGATCAGCAAGCATCCGGCACGGTCTCACCAGTGTCATATTCTCCCTGGAGATGGGTCGCAACGAGATCCTCATGCGACTGCTCTCGGCGGAAGCACAGATCGCTCTTCATCACATGCGCAGTGGCAACATGAGCGACAACGACTGGACCAGGCTCGCCGGCAAGATGGGCACGGTCAGCGATTCACCCCTCTTCATCGACGATTCGCCCAACCTCACGATGATGGAGATTCGCGCCAAATGTCGCCGTCTCAAGCAGCGCCATGACCTGCGCCTGGTGGTTGTCGACTACCTCCAGCTCATGACCAGCGGCAAGCGTGTCGAGAGCCGTCAGCAGGAGGTGTCGGATTTCTCGCGCTCCTTGAAGCTCCTGGCCAAAGAACTCGACGTTCCTGTCATCGCCGTCAGCCAGCTCAATCGCGGCCCAGAGCAGCGCACCGACAAGCGTCCGCTCCTCGCTGACCTTCGCGAGTCGGGCTCTTTGGAGCAGGATGCAGACATGGTGATCTTGCTGCACCGCGAAGATGCGTATGAGCGGGAGTCACCGCGCGCAGGCGAGGCTGACTTCATCGTGGCCAAGCATCGTAATGGCCCGACATCGACCATCACGGTCGCATTTCAGGGTCACTACTCACGCTTTGTCGATATGGCGCAGTGAGTTAGAACGCCGTCGAGTCCTTCTCGTAGAGGGCCGAGCCCTCGACCCACTGCTGCCACGGCACGCTCCACACTCCACCG